>Ga0310345_10000788_pt1 | contig 41028 bp, 54 predicted proteins | sample HC15DNA20500_MG_FD_204667 | JGI IMG/M metagenome (GOLD analysis project Ga0310345, IMG submission 204667) | Marine microbial communities from station ALOHA, North Pacific Subtropical Gyre - HC15-DNA-20-500_MG | ecosystem: Environmental > Aquatic > Marine > Oceanic | place: Pacific Ocean: North... | reverse complement strand
ATGGATGCGGTGAACCGGAAAACAGCACGCTACATCCAGAAATCTTTGCGAGTGCGGGCCAAGATGATTGCTCGCACTGAGATTATTGGGTCATTGGCTCTTGGACAACAAGTTGCGTGGGGCCAAGCGCAAAAAGCCGGGATGATCGGGTCAGATGCGAAAAAACGATGGATCACGACCGGGTTTGGCGCATGTCCTATTTGTACCCAATTGAGCGGTGAGGAGGTGCCCATCTCGGGCAGTTTTCAAAGCATTGTAGGACCACTGGATCGTCCCACGGCACACCCAAATTGCCGATGTGCTGTGGTTCCAGTACCTGGACTCGGGGTGCCCGGTGCTACAGGGGTGACTCCTACCCCCACCACTGTTGCCCCTAAGCCCAAACCCAAACCCAAAGCAGTGGCCAAACGGCCATTAACTGGGCCAGAAATACGCAAGAAGTTGCTGGGGGTATTTAACAAAAAAATGCAAGCCGGAAAAACCCCCCCTCCCAGAGTTGCGGAACGGTTAGTGAGACAGACAAGAAACATAGTTCAGAGAAGAATGAAAGGGAAGAAACCACAAGCTGAGATTGATGAGGCTATCGAAAAATATGATGAAGCTAAAATGGTTTTGGATAAAGCTCTCAAAAAGACGGGGGATGTTAGACAAGCTGCTCACGATATGTTGCTCACAGATACCCGGTCAGAATTCAAGGTCTATAACCACCAAGGGGAGGTCATGTCCTCCAAGAACATTCATACAACGGCTAGGGACTTGAACAAGGGGATACAGACAAACTCTCCTCGACACATAGCAAGAGTTGGGGAAAGGGACGCTCAAGGCATTGAATTCACTCGACGATTATTGGGGGACAAAATTGGGAAAAAGTGGAATGTAAGCGTCAACAATTCTGGAACAGGTCTTTTTGAAGGGAGGTCAAACTACACCCCATGGACGGGGCAAGGAGGCACTATCAATATGTCCGTTCACGGTGGGGAGTATGGGATGAAGACGGTGGTTCACGAATTTGCCCATTGGATAGAACAACGCACAGGGTGGAATAAGGAATCATGGAAGTGGGTACAGAGACGGGCTAAAGGGGAGCAGTTGAAACAACTCAAGAAGCTGTACCCCAATCGGAAGTTTGCTGACGATGAGTGGGCGTTTGAGAACAAATTTTTGGATGCGTACATCGGCAAAAAGTACAATAATGCCTCAGAGGTTTTGTCTATGGGGTTGGAATACTTCTACAAAGACCCGTTGAAATTCGCAACTCAAGACCCAGACATGTTTGACTTTATTGTTCACTCCATCAATGAGATTAGACGGCTACATTCTATTTGATATCGCTACTGTGGGGAGGATATATGCCGCGCAGCATTTTGTTTTTTGGAGAGCAAGCCGAATTGACCGCAGGCAGATGGACCTCGAAAGATGCCCGCACTGTCCGGCTGATCAACATCTTTCCACTGTCTGATGACTTTCAGTATTATCCCAACCGAGACTTTTCATGGGTGAACCATCTCAGTGCGCAATTCCCCGAAGATGTAGTGGTGCTTGAGAATCCCCCGCCAGAGGGCAAACCAGGAGCCATCTATTGAAACGCAAACCTGGCCGACCACGATTGCCATCTGAGAAACTCAAACAGACTATCCCCATCAATTCTCGGGTGCCGATAGAAGTGTTTGACCAATTGGCGATGAAAGCAGGAAAGAGGAACGTCACCCTGTCAGCCCTTGTACGGCATATTCTATTGGCTCATTTGAATTATAGGTAAGTAAAAAACTACAGCCCACCCTGAAACCCGTATGATCATGGAGGTTTAGAATGCCGTTAAAACCCGTAATTGATTCACTGGACCAAATTGATGAGAGTTTGCGCTCTCATTACGTCGGGAACACTGAAGGCAAGTTTGTCCTTCAACTGGATGGACAACTCCCAGGATATGTGGACCAGTTGACGCATAATGAGCAGTTGAACAAAGTCACTGAGTTCAGAAACAACAACGTGACTCTTATGGCTGAACGGGACCAGCTAAAAACCCTCGCAGATCGGGGCACGTCTTTCGGGGACATCTCCCCCGAACAAGCTACAGCAGCAATAACCCAAATCAAAGAGTTAGAAGGCAAAGGGGTCAAAAAAGCAGGGGATGTCCAAGCAGTCGTGGACGCTGCGTTGCATCAATTCAAGGAAACGGAATTCAAGGCAGTTCAAGCCAAATTAGAGGCCACGGATGCTGCGCGCAAGACCGCCGAGCAACAGGTGTCTGACCAATCCATGGCTGCGGCTATTGGTAGAGCGTTCAAAGCGGTGGGGGGTCAAGATGCTGCGCAGTCTTTCATTGTGAGTCGCGCACGTGAGCGGTTTGAGATGGTTGACGGGGATATGCGCGCCAAGACGGGGAATTACAGTGTTGAAAAGCCCGGGGAACCGTTGCCCCTCGCAGAATGGATGGCCACCCAAACCAAAGACGTGGGATTTGCTTTTGGAAAAAGCAACGGTATGGGTACTCCCCCCGGGGCTGGAGAGATAGCATCAGGGTTGCCCTCGGGGGTCAAGCTCTTGATTGACCCGTCACCCCAAGATTTGGGCAAATACGGAAAAGAAATTTCAACCGGGAAGATGCGCGTTGTAACAGCAGAAGAGGCTGCGGGAATCAATAACGGCACTGGGCCCAGATGATACGGGGTATAATCTGGGTGGGCAGAAGAGTCAGAGGGGAGGCACTCGGGGAGTGCATCCCTGGTCTTACTCCGGCGGAGTACAGGCCCAGCTACGGTGTAGTTGCTGGTGACAGTTTACTTGTTATCAGGAGAAGAAAAACACCATGGCTGGAGCACTTGTCACCACTAACATTCTGAACACCATGGCTGCGATGGGCCTGTCAGCCCTTCGTGAAAAAGTAGTCATGCCGCGCATTGTTAACCGTGATTATGAAGAATCTATCACGGGAGCCAAGCGCAACGCCACCGTCAATGTGACTATTCCGGCAGCAGTGACTGCTCGAACGGTTGCCCCTGACGTGGTTCCACCCGCAGTTCCCGCTGTGACTCCTACGGTGAAAGCTATTACGCTGGATCAATGGTATGAGGCACCCTTCGCAATTGACGATAAGGGGTTGGCGCAAGTCCAGCAGGGTATCGTCCCGATGCAAATCAGCGAAGCTGTGAAGGCTATAGCTAACAATATTGATAATTATTTGTGGAGCCTGACGGATGGAGCATATGGGTTCTATGGATATGTTGGCACCGCTGGGACTACTCCGTTGGCGAGCACCACAGCTGACTTTCTCTCAGCATCCAAGGTAGCCAGCGATCAATTGATGGACGATGAACCCCGATTCATGCTCATAGATACCGCGTTGGAAGCCAATGCCCGAGGGTTGCGTGCGTTTGCTGATGCGTCGTATTCGGGTGGAACCGAGACGATCATCAAGGGCACCATCGGGGAGAAGTTGGGTGCCAATTGGATTAGAACGCAGAACGTGCCCACGCACTCCAATACGGGTGCAGGCACTGTTCTAGTCAATGATGCGTCTGTTTCTGTTGGCGACACCACACTTACATGGGATGGCGGGGGCACAGCACCAGCAGCTGGGGACATATTTACAGTGGCTGGCGACACGCAGACCTATTGCGTGGTGTCAAGCACTTCAACCGTTATCACCATGAACCCCACAGCTCAAGTGGCGTGGGCCGATAACGCAGCGGTGACGTTCAAAGCCGACCACGTGTGTAACGTGTTGATGCACCGGGATGCGATTGCCTTTGCAATGGCTCCCCTCATCGACACCGTACAGGTGCCGGGGGCATCCTTCCAAGGAGTGGCGATTGATGAAAACTCGGGGTTGTCTCTCCGAGTGGAAGTCACCCGTCAACATCGTCAATGGCAGTGGGCGTATGATGCGCTGTATGGTGCATCGGTCATCCGACAAGAGTTGGGTGTCAGGCTCGCTGGCTAGTGCCTCGTGACCCCGTCTACTCTCCGGTGGGCGGGGTCACTTCTTTTTCTTCTTTCTGGAGGCATAGCCCATGTCAACGTGTTCTACTATGACTGTCGTTCAGTTATCTTCAAAACAACAGATTGTGATTAATGAGTCTGACTTTGACTCGTCAATCCATAAACGGGTGTCAGGTGCGCACGAGGATGCCCCGAGAGCAACGATTGAGCTTCAGGGTGGGGTTTACGTCAGCCCCTCGTCAACCGGCACGAGAACAGCCAAGAAGCGCAAGAGGATGGTGAAGTAGTGCTTGCGCCATTTTCGATTTGCTAGACATAGGAGTCTCATATGGCAGCTGCGGCACCGTCTATCCAGCCCAATAGGAGTATTGGTCTGGTCAATGCGTTTAGTTTGTTGGCCACCGGCACTTTTGTATCTGATGAGATTAGCGTGCCTCGGGACATTAGTACTTTGGCCGCTCAATCAACATTCGTCAGGGCAGCGGGGGGAGGCACGTGCGATGTTTTTCTCCAAACGTCCCTGGATAGAGGGGACACGTGGGTAGATATTGCTCAATGGGCTTTTACAACCTCTTCTGCAACTAGAATACACGCAGTGCGCTCATACATTGCGCTAGCAGCAAACTATACCCCCACAGATGGGGCACTTTCAGATAATACGATCAAAGACGGGTTGATGGGGGATAGGCTCAGGGTGAAGACAATAATTGCGGGCACCTCATATACGGGTTCATCCACGCTGGACGTTGACCTTGTTGTGAACCAGTAAAATGGGAACATCAGCAATTGACGCCACGGCCAAAGGTGCCTCGTCCAACAGTTACGTGACGTTGGCCCAAGCTGATCAATATCACGATGATCGGGTGGCTTCAGGTACGACGTGGGCTGCCTCCACAGACAATAACAAGACCCGGGCTATATTGTGGGCCACTGAGTTGTTGGAATCGTTGTATGATTGGAACGGGGCAGTGACGACCACTACGCAAAAATTGGCGTGGCCGCGCAGTGGGTTGTGGAACAGAAACGGGTATGCGTTGGATGCTGACACGATGCCTGAGCCTATACGAGATGCCACAGCGGAGTTTGCGCGCCAGTTGCTTGTATCTCGGAGGGCTGATGACAACCCGACTGAGGCTGAAAGCCTAGCCCAATTGAAAGCGGGTTCCATCACTCTCACGTTTAGCGATAGTGGAACCTACAATAAAATTGTTCCTGATGCGGTGTATCATTTGATCCCTGAGATGTGGGGCAAACCCCGGGGGAGACTCATGAGTACAATAGCAGCGGTGAGGGCATAAGATGGCTGGATTTGCTGACCTTGTTGCGTCGGGGGTTTCCATTGCGAACACTCTGACTGAGACTCTTCAGGCGACTGTGACGCACAAAACAGGCTTGACTCGGGATGCGTTTGGAACGCCCACTTTCAGCACGTCTACATCGCGGAAAGCGATTGTTGAAAAGCGCAACAAACTTCTCCGAGATGCTATGGGTCAGGAAGTGTTGTCCAAAGCCCTCCTCACTTTTCCCTATCCCGTCACAATAGCAAACACCGATATGGTGACCTTGCCCGATAGTTCTGAGTTGGCTATACTTATGGTGAGGGGGATAGTGGACCCAGACACTAATGCTGAATACATGGTGGAGGTGGAGCTTGGCTAACCCTCTACAATATCAACACTTTGGTAACGGGGTCAAGATGCTGGGTGATAAAGCCATGCGGAGAAAGATGGCTGCGATGGCTGCGAAGATACCCGGTGCGGTTGGGGCTGCTTTGTACAGTGAAGGTTTGATTGAGATGGCCGAGTCTATGATGCGCACACCTGTTAAGACGGGGGCACTGAGGGCTAGCCATGAAACGATGCCCCCGGAGTACACAAAAGGTGGCACTGAGATTTCAGTCACTATCAAAGTAGGTGGTCCAGCAGCCCCGTATGCTAAGGTGGTTCACGAGGACATGGAGGCACTCCATCGGACAGGTGAAGCCAAATTCTTGGAAAACACTATCAAAGAGTCTGCGCCATTTATCAGTAAACGGGTGGCTGCTCGGCTCAAGGTGGCGTTAGTCTAATGGCAACAGTGATTGATGAAATTGGCACCCGGCTAGCCACGGCCATCTCGGGCACTTTGGGTACTAATGTCTTTCAAGGCATGATGCCTCCTACTCCCGATGTGTGCGCAGCGGTATATGAAACGGGGGGATTGGGCGGCATTGAAGTTTTAGGCACAGCGGGAATTACGTTTGAGCAACCAGGGGTTCAGGTAGTGTTTCGTGGGAATGTGGATGACTATGCGAGTGCACGCACCCCGGCGCAAACAGCATTCAATAACCTCAAAACGATTCAAACGGAAGACCTCTCAGGCACCCGGTATGACCTCACAACGATGATGCAACAACCATTCGCATTGGGTCCAGATGAGAATGGACGACCAAGGATTGTGTTCAACATCATCTTTCAAAAGGAAGTAACATGAGTGGGGTGATTCTTACCGATGGGGGGACCAAACCCCGGGGGGACGGTCATTGCGAACAGTGCGGTGAGGATAAAGGCCAATTCAAGCCGGTTATGGGCGGGCAAGAAGTCTGTATGAAATGTGGATATCAAAGGGATCTGTTATGAGCAATCAATTGAGAGCACTAGTGGGTCTGACATACCCGTCCCCTGAGAGTTTAGAGATGGTCAAACGGGCTGGAGGCATCAGCAAATTATCTAATAGACAGAAGTCCAAATTGGTATTGATTGAACGCAAGCCGGGGCAATTTTGTAATGATCTCCCGACCAGTTCACTCAAGGATCAACTGAAGCGGGGGAATGTAGAGATTGTGGGGGAGTCTAAGACCACAAAAGCTGCGGGGAGGAAGAAATAATGGCACTTGGTAAATTTGGACCAGCTAGTGCGCTGTTCTTCGTTGATGGGTACAATCTCTTGGGGCAAAAGCTCAAGGGGTTGCGGGAAAAAGCCACCTCACCCACTGAGGACGTGACGGCATTGGGGGACTCATTCACCTCACATGACCCAACGGGGGTGGTATCTGTTGAAGTCACTCAAGAAGGGGCTTATTTTGACACCAGCACCAACGGGGGTCACGCTGCGTTTAATGCGTCGGTGCCAACTTCTCCCCAAGCCACCGAGAGGGTGATGTGCCTCGGGTTTGCGGGGCAAACAGTTGGTTATCCCATGGTGGGGTACAAAGGCAATTTCACCCAAGAATATGAAGTGGCGGCAGAGTCAGGCAATTTGACGAAAGCCAATGTGACTTACTCAATGACCGGAAGCCGGGATGCGGGGGTGATAATACAACCCCTTGCCGCCAAAACCGCTTCATGGAATACCGAAAGCACACCCGTTGATAATGCAGCGTCAACGAGTGGGGGTGGAGTAGGGTATCTTCAGTGTACCGCTGCAAGCGGTTTTTCAGCGTTTACTGGGCAATTAAAAGAATCATCTGATGATGTTACATATTCAGCATTCATAAATTTTTCAACTAGCGTCTCAGCCCCGTTCGCAGAAAGATTGGAGATGAGCGGAACAGTCCAGCGTTATGTGGCGTTCACAGGAAGTGTGACGGGAAGTGGCAGCATCACTGTGTTTTGTGGGTTTTCACGTTCGTAAACAGGACAGGAGTACAACACTATGGCAGGCAGATACGGACCAAGCTCAGTCACCGTCACCCTTGAAGATGGACCAGGGGGGACCGCAAGGGCACTCACCAATTTCATCTTGGAAGGGGTCAGCGTCAAGCAGACCTCGACTCTGATGGAAACGACCTCATTGGGGGATGCTTTCGTTGAGCAGACTCCTACGGGTCAATTGACAACTGAAAACATCATCCTCACTTGCATATGGGACACGACGGGAACCACAGGCACGCATGCCGTACTCGGGACGGTTGATGACGGTCCACAGGATGATGGGCGCCAACTTGTGGTAGTGTTCGGAGACTCGAAAACGTACACTGTAGACGTTCGCTTGATGTCATCTGAAGTGGTTGCGGCCAATGGCGCGATTCAGACGATTGTTGCTGAATTGGTACCAACTGGCACAGGTGCGTGGTCATAAACTCGTTGAGAGTTTATGTTGCTATAAATCACGAGGATGCCCCGAGAGCAACGAGCATAGTCACCTGTACATTTACATGTATGAGTGGTCAATCGTTGATTTCAGTGTCCAACCTCTTGTAATAACAAGAGTTAGACCTTTCAAGGAGAATGAGCGATGGGACTGGTGATTGGACAGCAGAAAACGGTAGATCTGCCGTTGGATTCTGGGGAGTCTGCGGTGATTCGTAAGTTGAGTCACCGCAAACTTTCCGATGCCGCTGCGGCGCAGCAATCTCAGGGAATTGGGTTCATGCGCGAGGTGGGAGCAGAACTGCTCATGGCCCTCAGAAATGAGGACAGTGGTAAGGTGGATCGCATTCAGAAATCGCAAGAAGCAAACATTGCCAATTATCATCGTGACTCCCTGTTGGAGAAGGGGATTGTGTCGTGGACGTTAGACCCGGCCATTACTGACTCCAATCGGGTAGAAGTACTCAGCGAGCTTGATGAGCCCACCGCCGCATTTCTGTCTCAAGCCATTTTTGACTATAGTCGGCCTGAGACACAGGATGAAGCGGGGGAAGGGCCAAGCGGTTTGTCGAATATTTAGACCAAGATGACTCCGACATTCCGCCACCAGAAGAGTGGATCATCTCAAGAGTCTGTGAAGAGTTTAGCTGTTTGCCAGACGAGGCACGAGTTGCGCTAGAGAATGATTCCAGCGGGTCCATTTTCAAGATTATGGACATGCGCTCTTTAGCTAGTGCCAAATCACGTGTTGATAGTGCAGATGCTAAGAATGTTCCAACCGATAGCGCAGCCACCCGCTATCTCCGGTTGCAAATGGAAATGGTGGGAGAGTTTTTGGGGATCAACACGGAAAAGAAAGAATGATCAACATTGGCACTCTTCTTGCCGTTCTCAAGTTACAAGATCAGATGACTCCTGCGCTTACGCGGGCATCTGCTGCTCTTCAGTCTACCAGTAAAAGACTCAAAACTATCGGCGCAGGGATGAAGTCTGCGGGCACGTCCCTGATGACGGGTTTGACGTTGCCTCTCGTAGCAATGGGGGCTGCGGCTGGAATTGCGTTTGGAAGTTTTGAGAAAAATATGAACAAAGTCAAAGCCTTGACCGGGGAAACGGGGCAAGCCTTTGATGATATGACCCAACTGGCCAAAGACCTTGGCAAAAGCACTAAATTTTCTGCGAGTGAAGCCGCAGATGCCATGGGCTTTTTGGCGATGGCAGGGTTCAAAACGCAAGAAATCATGGGATCACTTCCCGGCGTGCTTGAGCTTGCCGCATCGGCCAATCTTGGACTCGCAGAGTCAGCTGATATCACCACCAATATTCTCACCGGCTACGGTCGGACGGTGGAACAGGTTGGTGAGACAAATGACATCTTAGTGAAGGCATTCACATCTGCCAATACTGACCTGGTCCAATTGGGGCAAGCATTCAAATTCGTTGGACCAGTGGCCAAGTCTGCTGGGGTGAGCTTTGAAGAAACAACTGCCGCATTGTCCCTCATGGGAAATGCGGGCATACAGGCGAGTATGGCGGGCACAGCGTTGCGTGGAGCCATTACGAAGTTGCTAACCCCCACGAACAAGGCTGCTAAAACGATGCGTGAGGTGGGATTAGTGGCTACAGATTCCACCGGCCAACTCTTACCCATGGCGGACATCGTGCAGCAACTCGGGGAGAGGGGAGCCACTACCGCTCAGCTCATGACTATCTTTGGGCTGCGGGCTGGACCCGCGATGGCGGGATTGGTCTCACAGGGGCACGGTGCTCTGCGTAAGCTCACCGGAGAATTGGAGAATGCCGGAGGCATCGCCAGCCGTGTAGCCACCATCCAGATGGAGGGGTTGAATGGGGCTTTCATCCGATTCAAGTCAGCGGCTGAAGGGGCATTCATTGAGATTGGAGAAAAACTGGCCCCCGCACTCATCGGACTCTTTGAAGCCGGGATCAAGGCTGCGAATTGGGTGTCCAATAAACTAGTGCCCGCATTCACCTCTCTTTCCCCCATCACCCAAAAAGTCATCATTGGGGTTATTGCGCTAGCTGCTGCGATGGGTCCGTTGCTCATTATCTTCGGTCAAATGGCTATTGGGGTGGGGGCACTCATCACTGGATTTCTTTCCCTTGGGACATTGACGGTAGCAAGCACCGTTCCCAAAGTGTCCATGTTAACCCGGGCGATGACTACACTCAACAAGAGCTTTCTAGCAAAGGGTGTCAAGACTTTTTTCACCCCCGCATTGAAATTCTTGAACGCGGCAGCACTTGCTACCGGGAGTGCCCTCAAAACCTTAGTCACCCGTATTGCGGCCACCACCGCAGCGCAAAAGGTTGCATCTGCCGCAACGATAGCCTACACCACTGTGAAGAAAGCCTTGATGCTTGTTATCGGTGGGGGCAAAAGAGTTATATTGCGGTTCATCGCATATCTTGGTTCAATAACAATAGCGCAAGGGCTGGCCGCTACTGCTTCAGGGGTGCTCACTACTTCCCTCTATGCCCTCTGGACGGCCACTGGGGTAGGGGTGGCGTTTGTGGCCGCAATTGCTGTAGGGTTTGCGGCGTGGAAGTTTATAAAATGGGTTATGGGAATTGATGCGGTGAAAGACGCTATTGTGCGTCTTAAAGGCTGGTTGAGGCTCCTATCAGATGAAGAGGTAAAAGCCCAATTGTCCACAAGACAATTAGGTCGTGACCTCGGAGATGTGACCCCCGCAGCTGACGAACTGCGGGAGAAATTAGGCGAAGCCGCCGGAGTCAGTGGCACAGTAAAAGAATTACAACAAGCGATGGTCAACCTTGCTGGAGTTGTCGGTGGGTTGAACCAAGATGAGATGTATCTCATCACGCAGCGAGCACTTTCACTTCGGGATGCGGGGAAAGACTTGACCCCTGAACTTCAGCGCATGGTTGATGTTTTTGACCAACAGAAGGAAGCAGCCGCAGACGCATCCGCAGAATTAGAAAAACAGCGTCAACAATCAGATGAGTTGCTATCCGCTACGGAAGACTTGCGCAAGGAATTGTCTGGCGAGGGGTTGCTAGGGGAATTAGAAGTGCTCAAAGCTGCCTGGAGAGAATTGACCCCAGAGCAACAAATGAATGCAGATACAATGAGACGTGCGGGGGAGATAGCTGCCGATCTTGCTGATGAAGGAGTAGTGCTTGAGGGAGTGTTTGTTGATCTTGCTGAGGCCACCCGGGAGGTAGAAGGGGAAGTCAAAGAGGTGGGCACGACAATGTCCGAGACTGCCCGCAAAGCGAACCAACTTGCCGATGAATTCAGCGGCAAAAATCTCCGCAAACAGGTTGATGCGCTGGAGATGTCGTTGGGCCTTTTGATTTTCAATGGGCAAGACAGCGAAACGGCCTTGCTCAGACTTGGAGAAGCCGCGCTGAAGCTCCGCGATGATGGGGCAGACCTCTCCACTGAACTGGATGACCTTGCAGATTTGTTCCGCAATGCTCAGTCCGCAGCAAATGATTTTGTAGGACCACCAGAGATAGAACGGCAAATTTCACTGGCGGACAAGTTGAAAAGTGTCTGGGAGAAGATACCGGGCATTATGGTTGATGCCCTCAAGGGTGGCGGTAATGCCATGAAGGCCGTTGGCTCTCTGTTTGGCTCAACGCTTGGGGGGCACCTCGGGGACAAGCTCAAAGGTTCGATTGACGGGTTGACTGGAAAGCTGGGCGGGATGCTCGGGTCAGTGATGGGTCCGTTAGGTGGAATGGCTGGAAGTCTCTTGGCCGAGGGGATCGGGAAGGCGGCAGGGAAAATAGGAGGGTGGCTAGGCAAAAAGTTATTTGGGGATAAAACCATCAAGAACGTCAAAAGTACTGCACAGCGTATGTGGGGAATTGCGCTCAACAAAACAGCGGCCAAAGCCGCTGCGGAAATGACCAAGACTGTTGGCGATTCTTTCACCGGGTTGCTCCTCACGCTAGGCAATACTATTGAGGTGTCCGGCGGCGTGATGGCTCTGGGATTCACGAACGTCACCCGTGCGGCTAGGGACACATTCAGCGCCATTGATATGGGCAAGCTCACCTCAGAGCAAGCCCTTGAGGGTTTGCTGCCTGTCCTCACTCAGCTTGCTGGGTCATTTGATAGTGCCGGAGAAGCGGGGCAAACGCAGTTCATGGAGTTGATCACGCTGGCCCAGAAATTTGGGCTGGATATGGATGCAATCACAGCAGCGATTGGTGAGGATTTGGTCGATAAGGCGCTAGGCCAAGACCTCCCAACGGTTTTGACTCGCATGAGAGACGGGATGGTTGATTTACGGCAAGAAGGGTTACAGCCGTTCATGCAGCAATTGATCGATCTGGGCGTGATCACTGATGACCAGCGTTTAAAGATGGACGAGTTAATGCACGGTTCAAAGGTCGATTTCAAGGCGATGGAGGCTGCGGCAAGCAAGTACGGGATTGAGTTGTCTGCCCTCGGGCCGAAGTTTGATGAGGCGAAGCTCAACGATATTGCGAACGGCATCAGCGCCGATTTTGAAATGCTGACGGCAAATGGCGCAGAGGTTGGAGCGGTGATAGCCGGGATGGGAGATGAAGTCCAAGCCCTCGTCACTGACGCCCAAAATGCGGGCGTGGCGATACCGGACAACATGCGCCCAATCATTGAGCAGATGATAGCGATGGGCACCTTGGTTGGGGCAAACGGCGAGGCTATCACCGACATGAGTGATGTGGACTTCGCTGAGCCGATGGCCGCCAAGTTTGATCAGGTTGTGGACAAACTTGGGATTTTGATCAACAGTTTCCTTGACCTTTTGGGCTTGACTGATGGTGTAGGCACCTCGATTAAGGATATCCCTGATCAAGTCAACGTCGGCGTGGGGTTTAGCGTTGAGCAGATGCCCGATTTTGATATGCCGGACATTGATTGGGATTGGGGAAGGGTGGACATGAATTGGGACAATTTTGAATTTCAGGGATTTAAGCACGGGACACGTGGAGCTTTCCACGATTTTGGAGCAGGCACCCCGGTTGTCTTACACGGCAAAGAGCGCATTCAAACAATAAACGAGGTTTCAGGGGAATCTGCCGGCACAGCCGTTCTCGAAAAACGCTTGGGAAGCATTGAGCGGTTACTCAAAGACCAACCGAGAGCGTTTGGGCTGGCACTCTCCGACAGTCTAACGCTGATGAATTAGCAGATGACGTTACCATTGTGTGAGGAGGCAATCGTTGCTCTCGGGGCATCCTCGTGATGCAGAAGTAATGAAATGGGCGCGCAACTTGAAGTTCACATAGGAGTAGAGACGGCCACCGACATCTGGACTGATTTGACCCCAGATGTGATGGTAGCAGAAGGTGTGTCCATCTCCTACGGGATATTTGGCGACAAACCCATGGATGTGGTGGGAGGAACTGGGGAGTGCTCTTTCACACTTAAAGGGCTGAAATACTCTTTTCACCATGCGGATGCGCTATCGGGATTTGTGTTTGGTGCCGGGATTCGTGTGACGATGTACCGGACGAGCGATGCCGCTCAAAGTGTCTCGTCCATTACGAGGTCGAGCAGCACGGCGACTGTCACTACTGCGGCTAGTCATGGCTATAGCACTGGTGATTGGATTACGATAGCCGGGGCCAGTCAGTCTGGTTATAACGGAGTGTTTCAAATCACGGACACAGCGTCCACGACGTTTACGTATTCACTTGGTTCGCTCACTCCGGCAACTCCAGCCTCGGGAACAATCACGGCACGTCTGGGCTATATCAAACACTGGGGAAAGCTGCGTGCTGCCAATCCAAATCCAGGGGCATACCGTCCACACTTTGTGCGCGTGACGAGTTACGACCGGATGCGTGATTTGGCAGAAACGAAAGTCAGAGCCATCGACGTGGCGATCAACAAAACGGAAGCGGAACTGCTGACCTTGGTGCTGGATTCGTTACCCGCCGTCGCGCAACCCCTTCGGCGTGATTTTGACACTGGGGTTGACACGTTTCCGTATGCGTTCAACGAGTTGGGATCGGGCACACCGGCACTCACAATATGCAAACATATCGCGGTCAGCACATATGGCGGGATTTTCATGACTGGCGACGGGACATTGGTACTTCAATCAAGGAATACGAGGGGCACCGGGACTCCTCAATTCCATTTTGACGAAACGATGTCAGATTTGACCACGAATGCGAGCGTGGACGAACTGGTGAATAACGTGCGAACCACCATCAGTCCGAGGACTATTGATGCATCAGCAACGACGGTGATCGCATCCACGACCGGGACGCCGCTGTCTGTGAGTTCTGGTGAAACGCTCACGGTGTATTTAGAATACCGTGATCCAAATGATACGCAGACCTTGATAGGAGGCACGGCGGTTGTAAACGCGACGGCCACAACGGATTATTTGGGGAATGCGGCAGTTGACGGAACAGGCTCAAACTTGACTTCTGACTTGAGCATCACCACTACGGCATATGCCTCCACGGCAAAACTGGCCATTTCAAATACCGGGGCATCAACCGTGTATCTGGTGAATGGCTCCGGGGTGGCGTTTCTTCAGCTTCGCGGCAAGGGGATTTATCAGAGAGCGCAGCAAAGTTTTGAGGCCGTGTCTTCGCAGCCATACGGAGACAAGATGCTGACCATTGACCTGGCGTATCAATCGAATCCAGAAAATGCACAAGGGTATGCACTAACGGTTGAGGATGGTTTCAACGATGCGGCAGCAACACAATTGGATTCAATTACGTTCAATGGGAATGATTCAGCAGATTTGCTCCAGCAAGCCTTGGCACGTGAGCCTGGTGATATTGTTGATGTGTCAGAGTCTACGGTTGGGGCCGATCAAATCCAGATGCTCATCCAGTCGATTGGCTTGGAGGTGCGCGGTGGGCCGTGGCTCACGTGTACACTCGGCTTGGCTCCTGGGTCAGCGTATGCCATGTGGCTCTTGGAGACGGCTGGTAGGTCAGAGTTGGGTGAAACGACTGTCTTGGGCTGGTAGGAGGAACGATGGCTTGGAGCACACCGAAAAGCTGGACCACGGGCTATAAAGTGCTGGCGTCGGACATGAATACGTTTCTGTCTGACAATGATTCGGCATTGCGGTCTGGCGGCATTGCGATTACGAGTCAAGCGGCTGGCGATGTCCTCTACGCCTCGTCTTCAACGCAACTCGCACGGCTCGCAATCGGCACCGCGAACAAAATCTTGACCAGTAGTGGGTCTGCGCCTCAGTGGTCAACGCAGATCGTGAACGCCGCGTTGCCCACCAATGTCGACCTTGGGGGCACGCTCGATGTCACGGGCGCGACGACGCTGGACTCGACGCTTGATGTCGTGGGGAATGTGGTCTTCAACGACGCGGGAGCAGACAAAGACTTCCGTGTTGAGACATCGGCAAACGCCAATGCCTTGAATCTCACGTCTACCGGCCTGGGGCTTTTCCGCGCAGCCGATCTTAACTATTACCAGACCATCATCGCTGGATCATTTACGTCTGGTGGGGATTCATCTGTTGCTTCTGGCCTCGTTACTGAAACGGCTATTACGGGACACGTTGGTGATGTAGCACGGCTCACAGGGCAAAGTTTTACCTCATCGCTCGCTACGCCAGCCGCGAGTATGACTCTTGTGTTGGCGGCACAAACCTATATAGCTGCACCAACTATTACTGTGGGGTCTGGGTCTGCGGTCACGAATGCTGCAAGTCTCTATATCTTAGATGCACCCGGCGAAGCCACCAACAATTACGCCCTGTGGGTAGACGAGGGGGTCAGCCGATTTGACGGCAATGTCGGCATCGGAACCGCGACCCCGAATTATCTCAGTGCGCCTACGGCACTCACGCTCCAGGGAGCGACACAGCCGCGCCTGGAGATTGTTGGCACACGCACGGGCGATGACGCAACCGGACAGGTCATGTTCATCAACCGCGTTTCGACGACCAATAACATCATGGCCTATATCGCTGGCAATCGGTCAGGTGCGGATAGCAGCGGATCTCTGACTTTTGTCACCTATAATTCCGCATCGGCGGTTACGGCGATGACCATCGCTCCTGCTGGCGATGTCGGCATTGGGGTGACACCAACCGGCGGAGATCTCTGTATTGATGCCGCCGAATCCGCCACACCGACCATTCGCCTGGAGAACGATCAGGGCACGGTCGATGGGAGCATTGATAGCTGGACAAGTACGACAAACATCCAGTTATGGATCGGCGCAAATGAATACCTCAATTCAGGATCTCCCGCCAGATTCAACAGTTCCTACGATACCGCTGCCGTTGAGCTACAAGCTGGCTATGTGATTTTACGCACGGGGGACGATGCCACCTCGACAGCACGGCTAACCGTCGAACCGGGTGGTGCTGTGGCTGTCGCTGGCGCGTTGTCCAAGGGATCGGGAAGTTTCAAAATCGACCATCCACTTCCTAGCATGACCGACACGCATCACCTAATTCATTCGTTTGCTGAATCCAATGAAACCTTGCTGATTTACCGTGGAGCAGCGACCCTGGTTGCTGGACAGGCGACGGTGGATCTGGATGATGCCGCAGGGATGACCGCTGGCACGTGGGCGCTACTCTGTCGGGAAGCCCAGTGCTATACAACCAACGAAACAGGGTGGCATCACGTTCGCGGCTCGGTTACAGGCAGCACCCTGACCATTGACTGTGAAGAAGAATGTGATGACGTGGTTAGCTGGATGGTAGTTACCAATCGGCAAGACACGCACATCATGGAAACCGAGTGGACAGACGAGGACGGGCACCCCATCGTAGAGCCTGAAAAATAGGTGGATAATGGCTACATTCTGGCGCTGGCTGCTCTCGTGGTTTGGGATGGGGAAGGTGGACCCAATTCCCGTCTATATCGTACAGGAACCTGACCCGACGCCGCAGCCGCCAAAGGTCATAGGCCGAGGGACGCTCAACGCCAACTTCTTGGCCCTCGCACCGGATTGGGAAATGGGCGATGACCGGAATGGAGATTGCGGGCTGTTCTACTATCGTTGGACCGCAGATAAGCGTGCCCAATTCAGAGCAGATTACACCGCTGCCGGCTACACTGACTTGCCCATTTGCGTGATGCCAGGCGGGGAGAATATGCCCACGACCAAAGAAGCATCCTTGGACTTGGCATATGAGATTGAGGAAGAATTGCACGCATCTGGAATGAGGTGGTTGCATATGCTGATTACTGATCGAGGTGATCAGCCAATGAGCTACGGTCAAGCCTGTGCCTGGGCTGAATATATTGTGCCACGTACCAATGCTGATTTCATTGGCACGGGGTGGGAATTCCCTGACCCCACGCGTGGGGGTGGGTATGCGGTTGAGGATGGAACCGAGTGGGGCTGGTCGGGAGATACGTGGAAATTACTGGATTTCATCGCAGTGCTTCGTAACTTGGCCCCGTCCACTCCGTTGGATGTGCACTTCCGACCAGGGTGGTGGGCACCTGCCGGGCCGAATGATACGGATGATCATACGCTGTGGCGAGAGGGGCGTGACCGGGGGTTGACATTTGGATTGCTCTATCAGCCACGGCTCGATGAGGCCACGGTGGACCACCCCAATCCTGACGATGGGGCAGCATATTGGGCATTTGAATACCCCTGGTCAGTAGCAAATCGCCCTGGCATTGCGGGACGGGTGCGTCACTATATGGGTGACGGCTCATTTCGGTATTTTGAAACGGCACGGGATCAGGCCACGCGAGATATTCGCATGGCTCGTTACCGTCAATATGAGGACACCTCTGGTGGACAGGGGTAGAGGGGGGAGAATGACGAGGGTGATTACGTTTGAAGACACCGATGAGGGTCATAAACGATTTCAACTGGTGTGGGACGGGTTTAGGCTTGGGACTATCTCGCAAAAACCGGAAGACCGCACGCCAGACAGAATGCGGTTGGAGGGCGGTATCCGTAAGGCGCTCAAGGGCATTTCAACCAATGGCACAGTAGAGGGAGATGTCGACCACCGTGACCTGCAAACCGGGGGAGGGTCAGTGGAGTTGGAGCAGCCGCAGATCAAGCTCCTGACGCAGTACGGATGGGCGGTACAATGGCGACCGCATGTTGTGGAGGATGCGATTGACGCGCTGGATTATGTAGATGCGGCACCGGAGAAAAGCTGATCATGGATTCGGCCATTCTTGACCTTTTGAAAGATGGCAGTACGTCACTCGCTGCTGTCTTGGCATTGGTGATCTTTTTCTACGCGAGGAAAGATTCACTTCGGCACAAGACTGAGTGGAAAGAGATGGCCGAACGATATGAGGGTCACGAAAAACTAATGATTCAAATTGTGAAAGATAACACCGCCGCAATCGTCACAAATACCGAAACGGCCAACACTATACTGGAGGCCACCAAAGAATTACGGGTGGAAGTGACCGAATTGCGGAAAACCAATGGGAGGGTACGGTGAACAACCACAAGCTCACCCAGGTCTTCATTTTGCTGATTTTTAGTGGTTGCGCGACAACTCCCCCCGTTTCACCCCCCGTTTCACCTTCAGAAGAGCACGAGGATGCGCCGAGAGCAACGATTGATCCTCTGCCTGACCCTTTACCTGACCCCATTCCTGATCCTGTCCCTGATCCGCCTAGCGTGTCTCTGTCTGGGAATGTTTCCTTGAGTGGCAGGTCGTTCTCGGATGATGATGGCCCCTTTGCGGCGTGGGGGGTGAGCTTGTTTTGGGGGCTGTGGGGGGAACGGGAAGATCCGCAATATTTGGATTCAGTCTTGGATTGGCTAGCCTCGTGGGGAGTGGACTATGTGCGGGTGCTGAGCATGGTGGGATCACAACCGTACTGGGCGGGACGGGTGATTGACCCGGGGTGGCCCGGGTACGATGAGATGCTGGTCAGTTTCCTTGAACGCTGCGCACGCCGGGGGTTACGGGTCCAAGTAGTGCTTTTTGCTGATGCGCAGGAAATGATGCCAGATTGGCGTGACCGGCGGCTGTGGGTCGAACGGGTGGCGGGAGTACTTGAGTCAACACGAAGCAGCGTGCAATTTGTAGAGATAGCCAATGAATCCAATTTGAATGGAGTGGACGATGAAGAATTGGCAGATTTGACTACCCTCTGGAACGATGTTAGCACCATACCTGTAGCCCCCAGTTCACCAGACGGGGGCAATGCCGAGATTTCACTCAATCGGTTGTTCTCGGAAAACGTGATTGACGCAGACCTCTTGACGCCGCACTTTGACCGGAGAATCAACACCGTTGAGAGCGTTTACAGACCACACCGTCAACCGTGGGAAGCCCAATTCTATGACCGTGTCTTGCCGTTTGTAAGCAATGAACCTATTGGCCCCGGCTCATCCGGTGACTCAGAGGCTGACCCAGCAAGACTCGCCATTGGGATGGCCGCCACGTTCATTGCTGGAGGTGCGGGACACGTGCTCCACTCGTCTGCCGGTGTACGAGGACATGACCTGTATTGGGAAGTGGTCTCTGACGAGATTATGAGCGCACTTCGGGCTATGCGTGACTTGCTCCCGGGGGATATTGCCAATGCTGAACGATGCAACCATCACTGGAGTTGCCACCCGTATGAAAGTGACGACCAAATCTGGCCTGATACGGGAGAGACAGGGGTGGTGCGGGCATTTGCAGCCAACCTCGGAGAGCACTCATATGTGGCGATAATTGGCATGCGGGACTCTTACACCGTCACGGCCAAACGGGCTATGGGGGTGGAAATTTTCAGCGCACGCACAGGTGAGCGGATTGAGGTGGTGGAATTAGATGCGGGCCAAGAATGGACCTTCAGAGAGCATGACGGGACACGAGACTTTCTCCACCGTATTACGTCCCGGTAGTGTGGGGCAAATCCTGGCTGACCCCGGCCACCCCATTTGGGGGATGCTTGGAATGCTTCTCCGATTGGTCGTCATTGGGGCATTTGTTTTTGGCGCAACATATCTCACCTCAACTGACTATGGGATAGCGTGGTCAGATGAGGGTGGGCATGACCTCGTAACGTGGCTGGTGGTTGGCGGCTGGAGTGAGTACCAACGCAGACGGCCAGCCTGAATGAAAGAAGGAGTGAATGATGGGATTTCTCGCTATCGGAATGAAGCTATTGCCCTACATCGTGAGTTGCGTGAGCGCCGTGGAACAATTCCTGCGCGGAGGGCAGCGGGGGAAAGAAAAAGAAGATGCTGCGGTGGGGATGGTGCACGCTATCCTAATGACCGTGGAAGCCGGGGCAGATCGTGATCTACTCAATGACGAAGACGTGAACCGGGCCACCCGCGAAGTGATGCGTGCGGTGGTGGCTCTCCAAAATGTGATTGCGACAAAACGTGGTGGAACCAGCTAGCCCTGGCCCACACTTGTCGTGGGGGGAATTGGAGTGTCATGACGGCACTCCATACCCCCTCGTGTGGCGTGAGACTCGACTGCCGGTGCTTGCTCGGGTGTTTGAAGATTTCAGAACATTTATGGGGTCCAAACCGCTTGTCATCGGGTCTGCGTTTCGTACGATGAGATGGAATAGAAAACAAGGGGGTGCTCTGAAAAGTCAACACGTTCAGGGGCGTGCCCTTGACCTCCACTGTCCTCGGGGGATGGCGCTCAAAACCTTTCGAGCCAAAGCCAAAATGTTTGCTCAAGACGATGTACGGGTGGGGGGATTGGGATGGTACAAGTGGGGAGTCCACTTGGATACTCGGGACCGTGGGCAGCGGCTAGCCTTTTGGAGTCGAGTCAATGCGGGCACGAGACTTCACGACAGTCGGCGGGTCTGACTCCACCACCACCCCAACTTCATATCGTGCGGCAAGTATCCCGGCCAGATACCCTAGTATCACCCCCGCATACGGTGCCCACCCACCCGGGAAGTGCGCCGCATAGACAGCAGCAATGGCGAGGATAGGTGCCGCAAGTGCTCCAATTTGAATCATAGGTCAGGGGTGCTTTCGTTTATTACGTAGGGGCAAACCTCGCATGCCAGAGGGGTGGGGGTCGCCTTGGACTCGTCATAGCCCCAAGGCGACCCCCCAATTGCTATATCTCCAGTGTTGACCCTTTCTCTTCAGGGTTGGTCGGTTGAGGATCTCTTTCAATGTTAATTGTGCGGTCTTTCAAATTCTCATACAACTCGGTAAACCGCTCATATTGTTCTTTGCTAACCCACCCATCATTTTTGAATTTCCACACCCCATAAGTTCCCTTGTTATTGCTTTCTGTCGCAGGGGTAGCAGTATAAGCTCCGGCAAAAGATGGTCCCCTGCGTACTTTTATCAACGTGTTGAGACTCTTAGCTGCTTTGACTCCGGTGCGAGCCAACGACAAGGCAATCACTTCTTCATTACAATCTAACAACAAGATAATGTAGTCATAGAATCGAGTGGCCACGGGCACTTCCCCGTTATCCCCCCAGACCATACGAGGGTCATCCAGTGGCACGTTCATATCCTTTACGCCACCACCCTCGTCCAGCGGGGAAAATTCAACTCCACGAGGGGGATCTGACCGCATCACGGCAAATCGCAGAGGATCAGGCCCATAAATGTCCCCCGTAAGGTCATTGAAAAACTCCCCCACCCTCAAGTCAGGGAGAAATGAAGAGTGTTGGGGGTCTAGCTGATTTGACATCTTTTGTGACAGCGTAAGCCGGGGCATTTGCATATCATCCCTCGTCAAATGCTCGGTCCCTCGGGTGTCCGAGACATCTACAAACGAGGGGGCTATGAGATCTGCTGAGGTAGTAGTTGCGAGCGTGGTGGGCTTGACCACCCGTTTCTTTGCGGTTTTGACCACTTTCTTTCTCTTCATGTCAGTCTTTCTCCTGAAATTGCTTGGAACATACCAAGCAGAATACTGTGCTGGCTGAAATCCTCTCCAACATACTCGGGTTGTCGTTTGTACAATGTGGGCATTTCATCTTCTGGGGGAAGTCAGAATCACCTTTGTGCGTGAAAAGATTTCAATCCCATCAGGTTCTGGGTTCCCCTCCTCCAATCGTTCTTTGGTCAGGCTGTTTGTTGTCTGCCACGGCAGAGACATCAACTCTCCAAATCCGTTATTAAGGCACCATTTGCGATACACTTCCTTGTCCTTGACTACCGCATTTGGTTCTACCTGCGTGCGCACCGAGTGGCCTGATGACAGCTTGAGGTTCTCCACCCCGGCTTCGTCATAGACGTCAATGAGGAGTTGGTGATGGGCTTCCAGCAAGAGATTGATTTCAGACAACTCAGATTCCTTGCTAGCCTTTTTTGCCCTCAACCCTACCACCTCAGACGCAATTGCAGCCGGGGACAATTGAGCTGTCTTCAGCGGTGCTTTTACGGCTTCAACCTTGTCTTGATATCTGGGCTCAACTCCCCGGTAAAGTGGTCTGCCCTCCATCAATGCCGTCCATTTTCCCATTCTTTCATTCTCCTTCCGTGACCCACACCAAAGTGGTCTTTGCTCGCGTGATTGCGACATACTGAATGTTCAACTCTTCTTCGCTAGAATCTTTCAGGGTATCTTTCAAGATGAATACCCGGTCAGCTTCTAACCCTTTTGCCTTGTGAACCGATGAGCACGTAATAGTCCCTGCTTGGCCGAGTCCATTATTGGTGAACAGGACATCAATTCGTTGCATGACTGCGTTGACGCTTCGGGCTTCTTGGCACAGACTGACGAGGCATTCCGCTTGGTCTTGGATGAGGTCAGTCTGCTCCGGTCGTTGCGCTCTGATCATCCGGTCGCATTGCTTCACTTCCCAGATTGAGATGCGCTCCAGCAACCGGGGTATAGACTGTGCTGCCTGACCCTTTGCGAGTGTGCGTATGAGCTTTTTGAGACCAGCGCCAATGTCCCTGCCAGCGATGACGGTGCGTTTGCCTCTCGCCAGCAACGAGAGGGCAATGCCTACCAACGGAGCATTTAACCGGGAGAGGATGAAATCACTCATGTCCGCAGCGTCAACAATCTTTTCCCGGGGGATCTGAGTGATCATCCCGGTTTTGTTTGTAGGGCCAGCTTCAAAATCGGGCACCAATCGCTTTGCTTCTTCTACGATGGCCGTGCTGCAGCGGTAAGTGGTGTTCAGTCCCAACTCAACCCCATCCAGTTCTGTCTTGAGACGGTCCAAAGACCCGCTGTCTGCCCCTCGGAAACCATAGATGGCTTGCTTATCATCTCCCACTACGCAAATGCGTCCACGGCAAACTCCCTGGGCAATCTCCAGCTGCGCCGCAGTCATATCCTGCGCCTCATCGACCACTACCAAATCGTACTTCTTGCTCAGCCACTTATTACGGACGGGCAAGAAGATCATGTCACTGAAATCAATCCCTGTCGTGACGGGTTTGACGGTGGCTGCTACCTCCATCGCTTCCAACGCCTTGCTCTCAACAAACTCCACATCATACCCCTCACCCACCCACTCTTCATCGGGGAGTAAGTCAAATTTGTACATGATGTCGGTCAAATCCCCGGGGTGGCAAGCATGGGGGACGATTTCACGGGCCTTGGAGTGGAGATTGGCCACGAGTTTGATGATGCTATCGGGGACACGTGCGCCGCACACCTGCTCGGCTAGCCCCATTTTGCGTGCCCCGTTGCGCTTCTCCAATGACAGCCTCTCCCAATAGCGTTTCACGAAGGAAAAGCCAATGGCGTGAAGCGTCTTGGCTTCTGCGTTGGTGTTCTCCAATCGCAGGTCCAACTCAGTGGCAATACGTTTATTGAATGCGGCCAGCAGGATGCTGGTCTCAGGGGCGTGCTTTATCCCCTCGATGATCGTGGTGGTCTTTCCGGTGCCGGCACGAGCACGGACGATCAAGTGCCTGACGCCGGTCTTGAACCACTCAAAAATCTTTTCTTGCTGTTCTGACCAGGTGTGAGTATCAGCCATCTTCGGGCTTCTCCTTTTTTGAGGTGCCGTATCGTTGCGGCACTCGTTGTAAGGGATAACTGTAATCTGTTTTTATAAAAAAGTAAATAGCTTATTTTAGAAGTGCGAGGCATCTACACCCCCAAAAACAGGCCAAATTTTATATTTTCTCAAAAGTAAAGCTCTAAAATAAAAAAGTTATAAACTACATGTTCATAATACTTTAGAAGCAAATCAACGATTGACCATGACACCACTGTAGCTATCATCAAAATGTTGTACACCTCTTAGACGCATTCCTAACACTTTCTAGACACATTTCGTTTTTCGTTCGTTTTTCACTCTTCCGACAGGGCTTCAATCCACCCCGAAGTAGTCATCTCAGCAAGGTCACGATGCGCCCAAAGCATCTTGATGATGTGGTGGTCTATAGTCTTTTGCCCCCTTGGACCTTGCGCGATGACGTCAAAATAGTTCACCGCACGAGTCTGTCCCGGTCGGTGTATTCGGTCTTCAGATTGAATCCTGATCAGCAATCTCCGTTCGTTGCTCATATATACGGCGGTGTCTGCTGCGGTGAAATCGAGTCCAAATGCCCCGGTTGCCGGGGTGCCTACAAGCACCGCTGGACCCTTCGGTGCGGTATATGGATTCATCAATCTCACCGCGTACTCCCGCTCATCCTTCGGTCCACTCCAAATGGTGCCCACCTTTACATTTGGGTGAGGCAACTGAGTGAGAGCCAATCTAAGCCGTTCCACCTCATTACGAAAACGGCACCAGACCACCACCTTGAAATTAGGATTCATGAACAATTGCTCTCGATGCCATTGAAGAAACGTCGTGAGCTTTTCATCACTAATCTCTTGGACTGTGCGCATCATTTTTGACTCCGAAGTCCACGAACCTTGAAACAAGATTTCTTCCGGCAATTTGTGTGTCGTGCTGAGATACTCGGGGAGTCCGTCATCCAACCCTTGGTCTTCAATCCCCCCGATGAATCCTGACGTAATTTGAGCCAACCGCATCACCTTGGTAATCGTCTGCGGGGCAACACTCGCGGTAGACTCGTTGAGCCACGTGATAAGGTCATCCCGCATTTCGCAATACACTTTCCACGTAGCCGGGGTCAATGTCGCAGTAATAGTGACGGGTTCCATTTTCTCTGGGAGATCAAGGCAATCCCGTTTCAATCGTCTCAAGACGTAAGGGGCAAACCGGGCGGTGATATCGTCCAGATTGTTCCACCCTACAATCTCCCGACCTTGCCACCCACCCATCACGCAATACCGTGCGCGGAATAATTGCAGGTTGGGGGTTTCAAGAATGTCAGGGCTCATAATGTTTCCCTGAGAATACATATCAAGGGGACTGTGATCAATCGGAGTGCCGTTCAATAACACTACCCGGCCACACTTCTTCCTGAGTTTCTTACATGCTCGCGTCTGCTGTGCTCTCGGCGTTTTGATCGCACTCGATTCATCCAGTACCAAAAGGGTTTTTGGGCCCACTTTACCCGTCAGCATTTTAAGTCTGGCAGCATCTCGCAAGTACTCATAGTTGGTAATGACCCAACGCAAAGGCTCAACCCCTTCGGGTCCAGAAGTCCACTGCTTGAGCTTGGAATGATACTCAGAGATCAAGCACGGTACTGTTGGCCAGAGATGCCTTGAGAGTTGCCCCAACTCAGGGTCAAACCAAACTGGCTTGACTGGGCTAGGGCACACTACGATAACCCGGTCAATGGCTCCTTCTCCCCACAAAAGCATTGCTGCGTCAATCACCTGTTTGGACTTGCCTGCCCCGGGTTCATCAAACAACGCAAAGACCTCGTTGCCCACCAGCGCCTCAACTCCCGCTTTCTGGTGGTCATACGGTTTCGTGTTACATTTTGCAAAGTCAATCATTCCTTGACTCTCCGGTCGATTTTGACCAACCAGACCCGTCTGGCCTGATCACCCATCGTCTAGTGATGATGGATTTGGGGATGCTCAATCGGTTGTCCGTTTGTTCGTCTTGGTCTAGACTCTGACACAGGGTGAGGGTGCTCTTTGTTTCTTTCAGCAGATACCCCACTGACCGTATTATCATCAGGGTTCCAACGGGTTCCCCAGTGCTATCTGATGCCCACCCCGAGCACCCTGTAGCATCTTCCCATTCCACAATTTCAGTTGTGAGATTTCTGAATTCTTTATTAGACATTCCCGTCAGTATCCTTGCTGATTCGTGGTACGGCATACCCTGCTGGGAGCAAACGCACGTGTTGCGCCCTAAGCCCCTTGGGGTCTATCACTGGTGTGAATTCAACAGCTTGTCCCTCACGCGCCAAGTCAAATGAGACAGGATCTACAAATGCCCGTGCATGGGCAAATCGTGAGATGCCCTCCTCATCTCGGATGAAGCAGTAACCTTGATTCAAGCGGAGCCTGGTGATGGTCCCTTTCATCGCTTACTCCCACCGGGGTCAAATAGACTGAATCAGGGGGCAGTGTATGTGATACTCACCCCTACGTTGTCATTTTGCTGTTCAACCATTTCAGCCTCTACCAGCCCCAAATACCGTCGCAAATCCCGAATGTCATCCAAGATGGACTCATCTCGGATGTCTTCCTTGATAGACTCAAAAATGTCCCAATTGAACTCCTGCACACGGGCTTCAATTCGATCCCATTTCCGACAGAGCATCATGAATGCCCCCACTCCACCTCGTTTCTTCCAGCTGCCCCTGTAGGCACGGTCTTTTTGATGAAGCGCAAGATTGTCTTTTTCAAAAATTGCCTTCAAATTCTTTAAGCACTTGTCATCTTCGGGCATCATTCGCTCCTTCTCAGTTTGAGGCAGCAAGATACAGGTGTTGCCTCTTCCTCAACCATCGTTTCATGAGAATAATCCAGTCAACTCCCCCGTCTGCAGTTGAGAGAATGTTGAAGGCGTGCTCATATTTAGTAGATGGAGGAAAGGTGCGCCATACGTGGTGCGCTTTGAGCACCGCATAGATGGCCTCCACCCACGGGTTATCGTTGGTAAACAACCGGGGAAGGGCAAACCCGGTACTTGCTTGAAGAAGTATCTCATCAATATGCTCATCCAGAAGCACATAATCCATTCTCAATTGCCTGCCTCGGAGACTTTCGCTGTACTCTTCTTTCAGTTGAGTCTCCACCTTGAGGGTGTATTCCTGCTCGTCAAAGGGGCACATCTCTCCGAGGTGAAGTAGCGGCTGAAGGGTGGTCAAGTAGGCATGGTAATTCACGCTCACTTGCGAATAAGTACCCATCTGGCAACCAATCTTGGTAGCCATATATTCCAACAATATACCGAAGTGAAACGCATTCGCAAAATACGTCCCCCAGATGATATCATTACTCCGGCAGAAGACAACCATGTTGAGCTTACCCTTGGAGTCTATTTGAAAGGTGGCGATGTCGTTGCAAGGGACATCCAACCCCTGGTGACCCAAATCTTGTGAGGCGTCCCACATTTGGAGTACATTGCGCCTGTCTGTGGGGTCTTTCTGTAGTTGCTCGATAATGAGTTCAAGTTGGTCTATCTTGAACCAATGCCGCCACCGATACCCATATGCCCCGTGGAGCGTTTTCTTGTCGTCACTGTATCGGTCAAAATCATGTACATACCGCTGGAGGGGTTCCACGTCGTTTCTTCCCCCGAGCATCCACAAAGACTCATAGATCAAAAACGCAATGTTGACGTCCCGTTCAGGCCACATCACACACTTGTCGAGTGGATTGTTGTAAACGGTTGTCACTGGGCATGGGGCTGCCATTACAGGCCCATTCCGAGTGATGACGGGTATGCCGTCCCGGTTGAGCAGGTGGATACCCATCGGGAGAGCTTGGTGTGCGGATTCCGTATTGATAACTATCATGTTTCACCTCTGCCCGGGTATCGTCCCCTGGGTTTGCCCTCGCCAAATTTGACCCGGGAGTATTTGTCAAACTCGCACAACGAGTGTTCGATGTCTCGCATCTCCAAGACCGGAGTCCAATCAGCCTTGTAACGTCCAGGCCAACCAGAAGTCTCTTGTTCAGACCGCAACAAATGCTGTTGAGCGAGTAACGTGCGCATTGAGTCCACCCCAGTTTTCTCCGTGGCCGGCATTTGTAATCGGCTCAACCCTCGCATTGCCCCTGGACCGGGGTTGGCCCACGTATTGATGTCGTGCGCATCTTCCAATAGCCGGGTCCACCGCATGTCACTCACCATCTCATAGGCGAGGAAACTGCCCACGTGACGATGCTTTTTCAACTCCGTGTAGGTGGCTTCCAGGCTGCGGGTGTCCCGGGCCACCTCTACAATATCCTTGCGTGCCCTGAAAATATGGCGGCACACTTTGGTAATGGAGTCAATCTTTGGTTCTCCTGGTTCACTATGAATAATATGTGCACCTGTGAATATCTGATACCCCTCATTTTTGAGGGCTGAAAGGGTGGAAATGATGCGTTTCACCGGCCAATCTTTGCACCACCCCAAAGCTCCCCCCGTCCCCGTCCAGTTGAACATCCTGTACCAGCAAATGTTGAAGGCGAGCAAATCCAACGGGGCACCCCGGTGAGGTTCCAAGAAGTGCTCCGAAAGCCATAGTGTGCCTGTATCAAGTTGACGGAAAACATTGGTGAATTTGTACTCTTGAAGGATAGGGTCTTTGGTCCACGGCTTCGGGAGTTGTGACACCTTGCTCCGAAGATAGATCATGTGCCGTTCGTTGACCCAGTACCAAAACAAGTTGGTGTTGTCTAATTGAGTCAGGGGCATAGCATTCTCCTACAAAGTTCAAGAGCATCCCCCCGGGTCAATCGCCTCACGTCCATCCCCATCCGTTCAAACTTATCCATGCGCTTGGAAATACCAGGCATGCGCTTAGTAGTATTGCTGGGGTTGATCGGTCGGGTATCTCCACGGGCATCCCTGCGTGCTTGTATCCCTGCGAGGCAATTGTTCAAATTCGTAGTCAACTCAATCAAAAGCAACGGGAGTTTATCCCGGTGCGCCTGGATGGTGCGCTTGTTATCGTCCCCGATGATCACCCCCTCAAACAACACGTTGTATCCTCGGGCGTGGTGCTCTCGTATCCACTCCCAAATCCGGTCTTGAGAACCTGAAAAGCTCAACGTGTCGCATCCTCCACAGGGCGATTCATAGTGCCCTGGGACAAACAACTTTGAATAAACTGTATCAAATAATTCATACCCTGTTGGCTGCTTTCTCCCCTCACAATACCGTGGCACTTTTTGTTGAAATACCCCCATCACCTCGCGCACTATGGTGCTTTTACCACTGCCTGATGTCCCTCTGAGATTTACAATCATTTTCACGCCTCACGGGGGGGTTTGAATCGGTTGATCATTTTCACCCGCCACTCTTCGCAAGCCCGACACCACCCCATTCTGTGCCTCAGCTGCGCTTCTTCTTTTTCGCATCGTTTGCAAATTGCCATGTTCATCCCCCTTCGGAGTCGTTTGCTTGGTGTATTCCATACTTCTGCATCACGAGGTTTGCGCGTACGCAACTTTGTCAACGACCTCCAGGGTAGACATCCTCACATTTTTGTCGTTGGTACTGAACACGTTAGAAGCGCAAACCGGGCCTTGAATGCTTGTTTCGCATATTGCCAATTCCACGCGTGCCACTCCCCCACTCGGTGTTCTTGTCTGGCGTCAGGAAAAGCATACCCGGGCATGTCGAATTGAAAACATCCAGACTTGAACCCGTGCTTGGCTTCAAATTCTACCATCAGCTTGTCTGCTTCTATGAGTTCCAGTGGTTCTTCTACAGGACACCCAAAGGCTTGATAAATAGTGGATTGGATGTGCTCCTCAATCTTTCTAAATTCCCCCATCTCAGGGGACCGTTTGAGCATAAAGATTACGTCACCCAAATATGCTTCAGACGCATCGTGGAGTAAGGCTTGAAGCGCACCCCCGGTGGTGTCGCATAACCGGCTGACGTACACCGAGTGCTGTGCCACGCTGATGGGTATTCTGGCTTGGCCCCCAAACCGATTCACACACGCCAATCCGTGCGCAATATCCTCCAGCATCACATCTGAGGTCTTGAAGTTCAGCAAGTCTAAAAATTTGCCCGTATAGGTACACATGTGAGGTAGTCTGTCACCCTCCAACGGCAGCGTCATTTTAGCCCCTTACGCACTTGGTGTGACCGTTGGAGAATCACTCTCATCAATGCCTCTTCTACGGTATCAGACAACCCCGCATCCCAATAGGCTCCATCTACCAAATATGTGGCACTCCACCGCACGGGTTCCCCCGGCTTGCGATACTTCCACACCCCAATGATATAAGGTTCAGCAGCTTTCCAGAGTTGATCAAAGGACATATTGGTTGAAATATCCCCCACTAGCATCTCATTCTCCTAATAACAAACCCAACGTGCCGGGAGCACCTCCCGCAATATCAGCTGTCCCGGTCACTGCTGCGTTTTTCCACTTGGATGATACCCCCCGATGAGTGACGCACCCCCGAGTTTCAGCCATTCGCTTGTCGTCGTATGTTTCTTCACGGAATTGCCACAGCACTTCCCATGCTACTCCCCGAGGGCAGGAGTGCTCCAGCTTCTTGATTTCAATAGCTTGTCTGTCAAGATAATAACCGATATATCTCTTCCCATGATGAAACTTTTTGTAAGCACATAGCATGGTTTCCGTGGCCCAAATAGTGGGGGCAGGGTCCATCTCTGCTAGTCTTTTCTGCAAATCCCACCACGCCCACGAAATGTCTTTGTGTGCCCCCTCTGGGGTAGATTGATTGGCTTCTGTTAAGTATTGGTCAAGACCATACGCATAGCAGAGTCCATTGCGGCACGAGGTGGCCTCATTCAAGTCCAGCGTAGTCGGAGCCAAATTCATGGGAGTAATAGTGTGAAGTGCTTCCAAATATAGAAACAGGGCAAATTGCCCGAATGAGTGGAGCTTCTTTTTGGCATCGGCATAGATGACGTTATACCGTTGTTCAGGATTCGACACTCCATCTACCATGCCGGCAAAGTGTTCTTCTTGGGTATCTTCACCTATCCATTCTCGATAGGATTCCACCGCAGGAACGAACAAATTGAGTGACCGCACCCATCGTCTATCAGTCTGGCAGATAATCTCTTGACGTCCCCGGTCTACCCACCACCTGCCGAGTCTCCCCGTGTCCAAGTTTTCAAAATCTGGAAATTCATTGTACACGTAGAATGTTGATGGGCCCGAGTAGGTCAGCGCATACACAAACGCCAGCCAGTATCGTTGCTCAAAATTGAGCTCAAATCGTTCACAGAGGTATTCAAGCATCCCATGCGCGGGGTCAATATCCCCTGCCCTGGAGCTTTCAGCGTAATAGTTCAAAAAGGATTTGAGCCTACTCATTCTGATTTCACCCCTTCTATCAGAGAAAAGTGGGTGGTGTCTCGGTAAAGTAACCCCGGGACTAAGGGAGTGAGTGGTGATTCAAATCCTGCACGTAAGAAAATGTCGAGGGTGGACGCAAGCCACACTGCTCCAAACTCTTGGCAACGCCAGAGGGGTCTGCGAGTATTGCGCGCAGCAAACATCTTGCACACATCTTCTCTTTTCTCCATCCACACTCCAGCAAAAGACCCCGAGATGCCGTTCACAAACTTGACGGGGTCTTCTCCTTTTTCTACGCACCGCAGGAAGACTTCCCCGTCATTGTCCACCTTGCATTTCACTTGAAAAGCGGCTTCAAATTCTTCTTTGGTGCCCATATGAATGACCCCGTTCATTACCAACGCCGATGATGCAGTGAGAAGAGGCTGATTGTTCTCGTTTATCTGCCAATCACCGGATTGACAAAACCGGGTATGCGCAATGGCGGGCAATAATGAGTTGAACGTAGAAGGAATGGTGGAGGCATATTGACTTCTCCACACTTTGAATTCTCCACTATACCCGTCAGGTCCAGTGGAATTCGGTTGGGCAATCCCATAATAATGCTTGCCCCTGATAGTGCTTTCCTTGAACAATGCGCCAAATGCCTCTTGCGCTCTTCTCCGTACTTCCCACGATTGATCTTTCAAGGGTGAATACCCTATCACACCACACATATCATTACTCCTTGGGGGGTGAATTCTTTTTCAGCCAGTTCACAATAGCTTCCGAGATAATGAGGGACATTGATTTGTTAAAAACTCGGGATGCCTCCCTCAATTGTTCTTTGACCTCGGGCAATACGTGTCCCCCCACTGGCGTGTTTCTATCGGCCCATAACATTGAGGTGTTCTCCTTTGATATATCTTGCTAATTCGGTAAAGTTGAACCCCGTGCAATGGAACCTCCCCGGGGTAGTTCTGTCCCACTCTTTCATGTCTATTGGGTCCACTACGTGACACGCTAACTCTCCCTTGCCTTGAAAGACGATAAACCCGCACTTGCTCCCCCGGTTGTCGAGCTTTCTACAATTGAGAAGTTGCACCTCAGTGACATGAATATAGGGGGTTGCATATTTGACTTCCCACCAACTCGTCATCCCTCCCCACGTGCACGAAATGTCCGGCACTCCAAAAATGTGCTTGTCCTCATGTCGGAAGATTACTGCCCCCGGCATGACTTCCCGCATCTTTTTCGTCAGTGCCTGTTTCAAAGATGCTTCCGTAGCCATCCATTTCCCATCCTCGTTGTCGCCAAGTATCGGTCTGCCGCTGATAATCCCCGCCACCACCTCCAACGCAACACCAGAGTCCACATTCCAGTTGGCAACATCTTCCGTTTCAGAAAGGCTATCATCCGCATTCCCTCCAATTGCAACCTGTCGAAATGTCCCAAAGGATAGGTACTTTGATCTCTGGAAACGACTGCTTGTCAAGAATCTGCCCCACTTTTCGCGCTGCCTCCAGGTCAGGCACATCCCCGTCTACCTCGTCATGGACGGTGAACCGCATCTTGAACCCGGTTTGCTTTCGTTCCCGGTGGAGTTCAATCAATTTTTGCTTATTGATGTCTGCTGCTCCCCCTTGAATAATTCCGTTCAAGGCTTTGTGGAGTCTCTGTCCATTTGGAAAGCGCATGCGGCGTCCAAGCACTGTTTGGATATAGCCTTGTTCAGCTGCGGCGTTGCTCGCATTCCGAAGCAGCGTGGCAACCTCGGGGAGTTCACGCGCATAGATTTGCTCCACCTCCACGGCTTGCGCCAATTTAGGGTGCCCCCTGTTAGCCTTCATTCTCCGCAATTCATCCGCTTCAGATTCAGAGATAAACTCCAGCATGTGCGCCAATTTCACAATTCCAGCTGCGTATATTTTGGCAAAGTTCAAATCTTTCTGCTGCCTGTAGGTGATATCCGGTTTGAACGGTTTGATCATCTCCCAGATGAGTTTGTGGAAGCTCAGCAACGGGTCTTTCTCGTATGCCTGGAGCACCGCTGGGGTGCCTGCGTAGCTGGCAAACATCCTGTATTCAATCTGCATTGCGTCTGCGGAAAGCCACAACCCCGATTCAGGGACGTGAAGCTGCCGGATGAGGTATTGGTCCCCGAAGGAAACTGCTTGTTTGGCCACCTTCATCACCTGTTGGATGTTAACTCCCACCCCCCGGGTGATAGATGAGCTTGAGAACCGCCCTGAGATGGTGCCCGCTTGCCCTGTATCGTCTTTTTCTACACGCAGCTGATGTAGTGCATACCTCAGCACCCCGTCGTTGCCCAGGGCACTCTTATACTTGAGGAGATACTTGCTGCGCAGACTCTTGAGCTTGAGTGCGCGTCTGAGGTGCTCCACGACGGGGTGCCCCGCCGCTTTGAGGATAGCATCGGTGAAGCTAGATGCCCCGGTTGCCGTGTGCTCAATCCGCAATCCAAGGTGATCAAATAATCGTTCCTTGGCTTCTGTTTTCCCTGGATCAATGTTCAATCCAGTTTCCCGGTAAATGGTCCACAGACATCGTTCAAAATCCTGCTCAGTGTCGTGAATCCATTGTTCCAATAATTCTTGGTCAATCAGAGTGCCGTTGCGCTCCATCTCGCACACAACCGGGATGACCTCATCCTCTAGTTGCCGCACCCGTTGCAAGTCTTGCTCATCGAGCAATGGCCACATTTTTGCGCGCAAATCCCGTACTTGCCAGACATCCGCTTCAGCCCGGGGTGCAACTTCTCCGGCATGGTATGAGGCCATGCGTGTATCATCCAATTCCTTACCTACTTTCTCCAGCCCCAAATAATCTTGGACAATACTGTCTAGGCTCAACCGTTTGCGGTGATCATCGAGCAGTGCGGCATAGTGGCCCACGTCGGAAAAGGTGCACCCCTGTGCCTCTAAGTCCACCCCCCACTCTCGAAAGTGATGGATGTCAAATCGGATGTTCAATCCAGTAAGATGTTTGCCTCGCAACTCCCGCTGAGCCCATCGCTTGACGGTAGCTTCATCAAGGTTCCCCCCACCGTGATGCCCCCACGGGAGATAGATGGCGGTGATACCCTTGGGGTTGTGCCCCTCGGGGAGAGTAATAGAGCATCCAATGGGCCTATCCCCGTCCCACCATTTCAACCCGTCTGTCTCGCAGTCAAAGGCGAGGCAGTTCACCCCGTCTAGGCAGGGTGGGCTCACTGGTTCCCACTTGTGATTCCTGGGGAGTGTATCAAGTAAATCAATCATTTTCAGAGAAGAGCACCACGCAACTTAATACGAGGTATGCGCCAGCAGCGATGAAATCTCCAGCGATAATAGCCAAAGGTGCCGCAACGATCAATGCAAGGATAATTGTGAAAGTCATAGTCATTCTCCGAGGGTACTGTAGCTGAGTTTAGAACTGAAGTCAACTTGAATTCTAAAAGGCAAAGAAATGGCCGCAGCCCCTTCAAACAAGGGACCACGGCCAGGTAAGTCTTGCAGAGCTTATTTGGTGCTCTTGCGTTTACGGGTCTTAGCAGCTTTATTGCTGCTCTTCTTGGCAGCTTTCTTGCTGCTCTTCTTGGCGGTCTTGGGGGCGACCTTCTTGGCGGTCTTGGGAGTGACCTTCTTGGTAGGTTTTGGGGTGGGTGCGGGCTTGAACGGAACCCTCAACCCTTCGGCTGTGAGCACCAGTTCAAGCGGGGAGTCTCCAACAAACATCGTTTTGTTGAAGTACAGACTTGCGCGCACTCCCTGGCGGGCAAATGAGATCAATCCACCCTTCTCAATGGTGCGTCGAGTGAGCTTCACTGGTCCACTCTCTGGCGCTTCTGTTGTAGTTTGTGTCACGTCTTTCCTTCTTTCTTCGTTGACGGTTTCGTTTCCAATCAAACTAGATGTTGGCCGCTGCGGTGCTCGCCTTGACTGCGGTGATCTTTGCCTTGTTGGCGATGTCTGTCGCCTTTTGACGTCGTGCTTCAGCTTTCTGCGCACGGATTTGAGCCTTGTTGGCTCTGTCCTTCACTTCAGCCGGGTCCACCCCAGGACGGGGAGATTTGAACACGAGGGTGCGGCATTCCAAGGTGATTGTTTCTGGAGCATCCCCCACAAACATCCCTCGGTTGGCGTAGACTGTAGACCGAACCCCTTCACGGCTGTACGCAATATCCCCGTTTTTGTTCACTGCGCGCCGGGTGAGCACAATTCTCTTCTCTGCTTCAATTACCATTCTTGTCCTTCTTTCTCTCGTTCACGGGTTAATGAATGGGTGTGCGCCTATAGCAACCTCCTTTTTCTTTCGTTCTCCAGCTATCATAGAAGGAATCAATGTCAAAAGTAAAGCCACGCAGTATCTCCGTTCTAAAAGGCATCTATTCCCCAGTGACCTTGGCCCTGTCTGCCCTTGCAGTCGTTGCTCTCGGTGCATCCTGTGACCCTCTCGGGTGATTATGTCCCTTCCTTAGAAATCAAAGAAACGAGAGTGTTTTGTGCCTTACTTGCAGTCAGTCCGGTCATGCTCCAATTACCTTTATAGAGCGCAAAAAAGTAGGTGCCCAACAACATGTATCGGTCATCCCCTGAAAGCCCAGCAATAATGTTTAGCTTCTTGACTAACTTCATCAACTCTGCTTTATTCAAGACCGTCTTGCTCATTATGTCCCTTCCTGGGTCACGAGGTTGCGTACACTTCATCTTGAACACCTCACTGCCCTCGCCATACTCGCGGTGACTACGGGGCAAAGAACAGCCCTCTGGCAACTGACGTTGACCTTGATCTGGTCGAGTACCCGCTGTGCTTTCCGCTTCTGAGAAAACCGCTGTGCCTCCTCTAAGAACCATGACCAATCAGGGCTGCAATAAGGGCGGCTGAGATTGGAGCACTGCAGGAATTCCCACCCGTTGACCCAATCCTTGATCACGATGATGTACACTTGGTTCAGACCCCTCGGCATTGATCGTTCTCCTCCTATCGTAACTTGCTCTGAGTGGAAGTGCCCACGCCTTTGTTGCCGTGGAGGTTGACGTTGTTCGCTGCATCCCGGCCTTGTCTGACGCCCTCCCGATTGAATTGGGTGTTCATGGATAGAGAATTTGCAGTGTGGGTGTACCTCTTACGCATGTGCTCTTGGATTGCCAAATCTGCGGTCTGGATGCGTACCAACGCTGTGGATGAAGTGTTCTCGGTTTGTTCTTTTTCTTCATAAAACCGCTGCGCCAAACGAGTCACAAACGCATCAATGAATGACCGTTTGTACCCGGCTGCGCGGTGGGTTTCTCCTGTCTTCTCGCACTGATAATAGAATTGGTCATATGACTTGTTGGAGAGTTGAGTGATGGCTCTAGTAAGCACCATGAACGTGTACTCAGCAACAGCGCAATCGCTTTCCCGGCCAACCATCGTAACCCGGTTGGTACGGGACTTTACGAGAATGCGGCAGAAGTGCGCCTGGGCAACGATGAGGGCCAACTCTTCTTGCCACGCACTCCGTGCTTTCTTGGAGGGCACTCCACCTTTCCTGTAGTCCATCTCATGCCTGCAAATTGGCTCATCCTTATCAAGATTAGCAAACTGGATGTCGGTCATCGCAATCTTGTGCTTGAGCATCAATTGCTGAAGCATCGCCGCAAATGCCTCGGCTTCAGCCTCACTCCCAATCTTTTTCGCAGACTCGGCGTGCGCCTGAATCTTGGCCAGCTTGTCCAGTAATTTTTCTTGTTGAGTCATCGTTCTTTCTCCTCTCTATGGCTGCAAACTAAAAATCGCTAGGATAAAGACGGTGTGCTCGGGCTTCTTCCTGTCCGACTTTTGCGGCATGTGCAAACCGCTCCTCAAGTTGCTTGAGGATTTCACTTGGGTTTTCTGTGCCGTTCAAATTTGGTAAGTATGTTTTTACCGGCTCACCGTCAAGTAACTGATTAATTTTAATCTGTGTTTTTGTTGCGAATTTCATTTTAGCTCTCAGTTGTGAGGATCAAGTCGATGGCCGGAACCTTTTCAGTTCCTGTCTCGGTAAAGCGTAACAGTGTCTGGGTGGTTACGCTGGCTACTTCATAGCCACCTGCGGTGACTTTTGAATCCTGATTTTCAACGTCGTATAGCAACTGTCTCAATTCTTTGACGGTCATTCGCTCATTCTCCTTGTCTGCCGGGATGTTTGTTGTAACCACTAGACGTAAGTCTAGTGGAGAACAACATGAAAGTAAAATGCTGATAATTTCTAATCGTCCATAAATAATGGGTGTTTTTATACCTTTATGGTGAAACAACCCAATAGAAACATAACTTTTCAATTATTTTAGAAATTACATGCCATGTTTACTGGGGTGCGCATTTATCTCCCAAAACTTTTTCTAAAAAAGACAACCATCAGACTCTTTCACCCGCCCTCCAAAAATTCAACTTTGCGGTTTACTCCGTTTCGGATACAATACCAATCGACGGAGCTTTACTCCTCCTGTCATCGTTGCCCGGTTGGTGTGCCAACCACGCAAGTTGCCTACCTCTGCCCAGGAGGTAAGCCGAGCAACACACTCAGAACGGGGCAGCGTTGTCACCATTCTATATTTGGCTCCAACAGCAATCCGCGCGCAGTGACCTCATCGGACGATTTGCGCATTGTGTCGTGCGGGATGAATCGTGGCCGACACGCAGTTGGCGGCTCCACGTTCTGCTCACTTACCTAGACGCGCAACACGCTCGTTGGCAGCACGCTCCGTTGTCGGATGGGCCAGAGGGGGCAGGTATTACGAACTGCCGAAGTGCCCTGAAATCTGCTCACCGGGAATGGAGGGGCACCCGGTGAGTATCAAAAAATGGGCTGCGGACTATATCAGCCGGGGTTGGGCTGTTGTTCCCTTGGCCCCCGGGAGCAAAATCTGCAAGGACACGGGCTGGACCAATCTGATCTTTGCGCCCAGCGACTTCAAGCCCAAAGACAACCTGGGCATCCGGTCAGTGGACGGGCTGGTGGTGATAGATATTGATTGCCCTGAAGCGGTAGCTGTCGCTGATGCGTTTCTCCCCCCCACTGGCGCCATTTATGGCCGCACCTCCAAACCGCGCAGCAAACGCTTGTACACCGCCACTTTCCCGAAGACGCTGGCCTTCAAAGACCTGGACGCCGGCACCACGTTGATTGAACTCCGTGCAGAACACCAAGATATGGCTCCCCCGTCCACGCACCCTGACGGAGAAGTGCTGGAATGGGATGGGGAGATGGGTGACGCCGCGCACGTCCCTGCAAAAGCCCTGTTGCGCGCGGTGCGACTGGTCGCCACGTGCGCCATTATTACCCGATACTACAACCCACCAGGAAACAGACATGAATGGGGGCTGGCACTCGCGGGGACGCTGCGCCGATGTGGTGTGACCGAAGGGGAATGCGTCACCCTCATCCACGAAGCGGGCACCCTGGCGCACGATGCCAAAATTGCTGACCGTCAAGTGGAGGTTCATACCACCTACGGTCATGCCGAAGATGACCCATTCACGGGTGGACCCGAGTTGGGCAAACAAGGGGTGGCGACACTCCCGGCGACAATCTACAAAATTTGGGGCCAGCGGGGAGAGTCCGAGTGGCAAACCAACAAATCGGGAGCCATCAAGCCCAATTCCCAATTCAATATTCACCTAGCCTTGTCTAAGCTGAAAGTGAAATTGCGATTTGACGACTTTGCGCACCGGGCGTTGATCACCCTCGGGGACGATAAGTGGGTGCCCCTCCAAGACCCCGTGGCCATCCGCATCTGGTTGGCAATTGATAATGAATTCCGGTTTCGACCCAGCAAAGATTTCTTCTTTGATATCCTTCAAGATTTGGCGCATTTACACGCCTATCATCCGGTGGAAGACTACCTGACTACCCTGACGTGGGACGGCACCCCCCGGCTGGACATGTGGTTGATCGAAAGTGCCCACGCCGGGGACACGCCATATGTGCGCGCGGTGTCGGCGCTGATGTTGATTGCGGCGGTGCGGCGCATCACGCACCCCGGGTGTAAATTTGATGAAATGGTCGTGCTCGAATCTGGGCAACAGGGGTTGTTGAAGTCCACCGCACTCCGGTTGCTCTGTCCTGAAGGGCAGTGGTTCTCGGATGACCTCCCCCTCAACGTGGGGTCCAAAGAGATTGTGGAGCGTACGCTAGGCAAATGGCTGATTGAAGCCTCTGACCTCTCGGGCATGCGTATCAGTCTGGTGGAGCAACTCAAGGGCATGCTCTCACGTCAAGTCGATGGCCCCGTGCGGATGGCCTATGCGCGGATGCCCATTGAGCAACCTCGGCAATTCATTGTTATTGGCACGACTAATTCCTACACCTACTTGACTGATTCAACAGGCAACCGCCGCTTCTGGCCGGTGCGGGTGGAGAAATTTGATGTGAATTGGATTCAGACACACCGTGACCAACTCTGGGCCGAAGCCTACGCCCGAGAACAGGCTGGCGAGTCCATCCGACTGGACCCGGCATTATGGGACGCAGCTACAATGCAGCAAGACCGGCGGAAAGCCACTGACCCGTGGGAGGATAAGCTGGCCCAATTCTTTGATGAGGAGTACCACCGCGTAACGCCAGAACAGATTTGGGACGTGTTGTGTATCCCGGTGGAACGACGGGACACGCGACAAGCACGCCGGGTGGCCGAGACCATGCAGGCACTCGGGTTCCGGCGCATGACGGTGGTGGATTATGACCATGACGACAAACGAGTCAAAGGCTGGGGGAGAGGGGAACGGATTCACCCGTGATGCGGGGTTCGCGGTCGCCTATCTTGTTGGGAAAGCAATGACCAGTCACGTCCCTGGAGAACCCCATGCTGCCGCTCCTCACGCTGATCGCTGACGCTGTAATGCTCGTTTTCCTGGTCTTTGTCTGGGCCTATACGGACACCCTGGGGACTGCGGGACGGGGTGCGCTCTTAGTGTATGCTGTCCTGTTGTTGATGAATATCTGGGCGTTGTATTAGTAACCGACAAGGGGTGGCGGGTTACTCGTTTCACCCCAGTAAACGGGGGCAGTAACCGAGTAACCGCAGTAACCCACTTTTCATAGACCAGTTTGGGATTGACGGGAAGTGCGGTGCGGGTTGCGAGGGGGTATTAATTCCCTACGTAATAATCAAGTTACTGGGTTACTCGGTTACTGGCCAGAAAAGATGGAGTGAAAGACGGTTACTAAAAGGTTACTCGGGTTACTTGTGTAAATACAGGGGGTTGAGTTTTTGAAGGTTCTTACCCCATTGATACCTCGGGAAACTGCTGGCGAGTGTGTGCCATCAAAAAGGCAGAAACGGTTTTGGGGTTGATTGATACCAATTGCATCTGTTCTCCCCTGTTTCAAATATCCTGTGTTTGAGCTTTCCCGGTAGGCACGGAATGACAATGCAAGATTTTAACCTTGACCCACCGGAAGATCCGCCGGAGTGTCCTGCGGAGATGCCAGACGGTAATCCGTGCGACGCTTCGTTAGAGGTGCAAGGGGACGGGTGGGTCTGCCCGACATGCGGCTGGATGCCCGAGGAGCCAGAGGGAGACATGATGGGCTTCTCCGACTCGTGGGGTTGAGCTTTTCAACAATCGCTCTTTGTCAAGTTTCCAATACCCCACGTTTATTGGACTTCTTCCGATATGACAAAAGTAACATAATATGTTACTTTTACGAACCCCTGCGTTTGAGCTTTCCGGGTATGGAATTATTCTTGAAAGTTCAACACCCATAGTCTACAGGGGCTAGCTTACTCCTTCCTGCCTCCTGTGTTTTTACGCTGCTGGGTTTAAATTTTTAAACACAGGAGAAAGCCCAATGCTTACAGGGCTACCTCC
>Ga0310345_10000787_pt1 | contig 41049 bp, 39 predicted proteins | sample HC15DNA20500_MG_FD_204667 | JGI IMG/M metagenome (GOLD analysis project Ga0310345, IMG submission 204667) | Marine microbial communities from station ALOHA, North Pacific Subtropical Gyre - HC15-DNA-20-500_MG | ecosystem: Environmental > Aquatic > Marine > Oceanic | place: Pacific Ocean: North... | reverse complement strand
CCGGCTGGCTGGTGGTGGACAAGCCCGCGGGCATGACCTCGACCGCCGTCGTGAACAAGGTGAAATGGGCCTTCGAGGCGAAGAAGGCGGGCCATGCCGGCACGCTCGACCCCGACGCGACCGGCGTTCTGGCCGTGGCGCTCGGAGAGGCGACCAAGACGGTGCCCTTCGTGACCGACGCGCTGAAGGCCTACGAGTTCACCGTCCGGCTGGGGCAGGCGACCAACACCGACGACGCCGAGGGCGAGGTGATCGGCGAAAGCGACCTGCGCCCTTCGGAGGAGGAGATCAAGGAGGCGCTGCAGGGCTTCGTGGGCGAGATCATGCAAGTCCCGCCCAAGTTCTCCGCCGTGAAGATCGACGGCGAACGCGCCTACAAGCTGGCCCGCGACGACGAGGATTTCGAGATCGCCGCGCGGCCCCTCTGGGTCGAAAGCCTGATCCTGCTGGACCGGCCCGACGCGGATCATGTCGTGCTGGAGATGGTCTGCGGCAAGGGCGGCTATGTCCGCGCCATCGCCCGCGATCTGGGCGAAACGCTGGGCTGCCTGGGCCATGTCGCGCGCCTGCGCCGGGTCTGGTCCGGCCCGTTCGAGGCCAGCGACGGGATGAGCGTAGAGGAGATCGACGCCATGGCCCGCACGCCGGACCTGGATGAGCGGCTTCTGCCGGTCGAGGCCGGGCTGCACGACCTGCCCGAGGTGCGCGCCACCGACGCGGGCGCGGCGCGGCTGCGCAACGGCAACCCGGGGCAGGTGATTGCCCACGACGTCGAGTTCGGCGAGGAATGCTGGGCCAGCCACGATGGCCGCCCCGTCGCCGTCGGCCAGTACCGGGGCGGGGAGTTGCATCCCTCGCGCGTCTTCAACCCGTGACGGCGGGGCTGGTCGAACGGTCCCACGCGGGCGAGGGGCTCCGCTCCCGCGCGGTCTATTCGGCCTGCGGCGCCTACCGCTACCTGTTGGAACGGGAATGGGCGGCGGAGGGGCGGCGCATCGCCTTCGTCATGCTGAACCCCTCCACCGCCTCCGAACTCCGCAACGATCCGACGGTGGAGCGGTGCGAGCGGCGGGCGCGGGCCATGGGCTATGGCGCCTTCCGGGTGGTGAACCTCTTCGCCTTCCGCGCCACGCGCCCGGCGGAGCTGCGGCAGGCGGCGGCGCCCGAGGGACCGGAGAACATGCAGACGCTGGACGAGGCCTGCACCTGGGCCGACCTCGTCCTCGCCGCGTGGGGTGTGCATGGCGCGCACCGGGGCGCGGGGCCGGATCTGGCCGGACGGCTGCGGGCGCGGGGGCAGGTGCTGCATCACCTCGGCCTGACGAAGGAGGGGCATCCGCGCCACCCGCTCTACGTCTCCTACACCGTCGCGCCGCAGCACTGGGCGTGAGCTCCGGTTAACCACTTGCGCCGCTTGGCTTTGACCGGCGGTGGAGCCGTGTGGGACAAAGGGACCTCACGCGCGAGGCTTCCACATGTTTCTTCTGGCCGGATTGATGGGAATGATGCTCGTCGGGGCGACCGTCCTTGTCGCTCAGCCGGTGCCGGACGACGCCGATGACGACACGGACGAGGGGGACGGCGAAGGGACGATCCGCGCGGGCAGCGGGCTGGACGATCTGCTGGACGGCACGGACGGGCCGGACCAGTTGGGCGGCTACGAAGGCGACGACCTGATCCGGGGCGGCGACGGGGCCGACCAGCTGCATGGCGACGACGGCGCGGACACACTGGCCGGCGGCGCGGGCGAGGATACGCTCTGGGGCGGCGACGGGAATGACACGCTTGCGGGCGGCGGCGCGGACGACACCCTGTTCGGCATGTTCGGCGACGATGCCCTCCTTGGCGGCGGCGGAGATGACAGCGGCCACGGCGGGCAGGGCGACGACGTGCTCGAGGGCGGGGCGGGCGACGATGCCCTGCACGGCAACCACGGCGACGACACGCTTGCGGGCGGCGCGGGCGCCGATACGCTGTTCGGCGGCTGGGGCGACGATCTGGCCGCCGGCCACGGCGACGCTGCGGCGGATTACCTGAACGGGGGCGGCGGCGCGGACACGCTGATCGCCGGAGCCGGGGATGTCGTGACCGGCGGGGACGCCGCGGACACGATCGTGCTGGCCGAAGGCGCCGTCCCGGGCGAACCGGCGGAGATCACGGATTTCGTGCCGGGGGAGGACTCCCTTCTGGTGCTCTACGACGCGACCGAGGGACCCGCGCCCGAGGTTGAACTGAGGCATGTCGATGGACAGGTGCATCACCTGCTGGTGGATGGTGTGCTCTGCGCCAGCGTGACCAGTGCAGGCCCGCTCAGCCCGCAGGATGTGGCGCTTCTGGCCCGGGACGCCGCCCCCGTCGCCTGACGGCCCGACGACAGCCCCGACTTTCCCCTTCCAATCGTGCGAGGGATCCCTTATGTGCCCGCAATCCGCCGCGCCCGACGCGGGCGGAGACCTCCATGGACCTTGCTGGACGACATCCCGGCTTGTGCCCGCAACCCTTTTGAACAGGAGACCCCGATGTCGATCACGGCCGAAGAAAAAACCCGCCTGATGAAGGAATACGCGACCAAGGAAGGCGACACCGGTTCGCCCGAGGTTCAGGTCGCGATCCTCACCAGCCGGATCACCACGCTGACCGAGCACTTCAAGGTGCACAAGAAGGACAACCACGGCCGCCGTGGCCTTCTGATGATGGTGGCGCAGCGCCGCAAGCTGCTCGACTACCTCAAGGGCAAGGACGAGGGCCGGTATCAGGACCTCATCAAACGTCTCGGCATCCGCCGCTGACCTGCCCGACCGGGGCGTCGCATTTTGGCGTCACCCCGGCTTACGCAACGGGCCTGCCCCCGGGGCAGGCCCGAGCACAACCCTCCGTTCAGTCTCATCCCTGACAGCGCGGTGTGGCCAAAGCCCGGCCCCACGCGGATCAGACACCTTCGGCCTGATGGGTCGACCTGTTCCCGGGATAGCGACCCTGACACCCCTGTATTTCCGAGCGTTACAATTGGCGGCCTGCTGATGACCGGGCTGGTATTTTCGGCCTGCACGAAGACGGCGGGCGACCTCAACGTGTTCCGGGCAACGACCGGCCAGACCGTCGGCGCCACCGGCTTGAGCCGGACCACGGCAGCCCGCCGCGCCCCATTCGGACGCCGGGGCGATTGACCGGTCGCGCCGCGTCGCGCATCCTCCATCCTCAGGAGGAGACGACATGATCCCGGCCCTGCGCATTGTGATGCACATGGGAACGCTGCACCGGCTGTTCCCGTTCTGGCTCGTCGGCCTCGGGCTGCTGCTGTTCGCCTTCTCCCCGTGGATGCTGCTGGCATTGGCCTATGGCGTATTCAGCCAGTTCGTCCTCGAATACCTCATCCACCGCTTCATCTACCACCGCAGGCCGCCGACCGAGCAGAGCCCGTTCAACGCACTCTACCGCGCCCATATCGGCCATCACGAATTCCCGGCGGACGAAGAGTTCTTCACCGGCGACGACAACTGGTTCCCTCTGCGGGTGGCGGCGGTGTCCTTCGTGCTGCACACCGCGCTTCTCTGGCCGCTGACGGGCTGGGCCGTGGCGTGGCCGCTGGCGTGGGTGGCGACCTTCGTCGGCTCGGCCAGCGCCTTCGGGTTCTATGAATACTGCCACACGCTGGCGCATCTGAACGTGAAGAAAGGCTGGTTCGGCCGGCGCGTCACCCGGTCCCACATGGCGCATCATTACCAGGATCACGCGGCGACCTACCACGTGACCTTCGGAATGAACTGGATCGACCGCCTGTTCGGCACCGCCCATGACCCCGACACGGCGCGGCAGCGCTATGACCGGCGGACGATGATGAGCCTCGGGATGGACCCGGAGGATCTGCGCCTGATCACCGCGCGCAAGGCCTATGGCCGCACGCCGCCACGTCACGCGGCCCGCGGCACACCGCGTCCTTGATCGCCGGGTTCCGGTTGATTACCTCTGCGTCAGCCGCCCGGATGTGGTCTGCCGCAGCAGCGGTGGACCCCCGCCACAAACGGTTTCCAAAACCCGTGCATTGATGTATGGCGGCGCAATCTGAGACGTAACGCTTCAGCCCCCGGCGTTGTGCGAGAGGATTGGGGGCGGCGGCAATGGGGCCGCCATTCAAACGGGAGACCCGGGAGGGCCCGGGAGTGCTCCCTCACAGGATACGATAGATGTTCAACGTAACGAAGAAATCGATGGAGTGGGGGGACGAAACCCTCACTCTCGAAACGGGCAAGATTGCCCGTCAGGCGGATGGCACCGTGATCGCCACGCTTGGTGAGACCAGCGTGATGGCGAACGTGACCTTCGCCAAGGAACCCAAGCCCGGGCAGGACTTCTTCCCGCTGACCGTGCATTACCAGGAAAAATACTACGCCGCCGGCAAGGTGCCGGGCGGCTTCTTCAAGCGGGAGGCCCGGCCGACCGAGAAGGAAACCCTGACCGCGCGCCTGATCGACCGCCCGATCCGCCCGCTCTTCGTCCCCGGCTTCAAGAACGAAGTGCTCGTGATGTGCACGGTTCTCAGCCATGACCTCGTCAACGACCCCGATATCGTGGCCATGATCGCGGCCTCCGCCGCGCTGACGATTTCCGGCGCGCCCTTCATGGGTCCGATCGCCGGCGCCCGCGTCGGCTATGTCGATGGCGAATACGTGCTGAACCCCGATGTCGAGGACATGCACAAGCTGCGCGAGAACCCCGAGCAGCGGCTCGACCTCGTGGTCGCGGGGACCCGTGACGCCGTGATGATGGTCGAATCCGAAGCCTACGAGCTGACCGAAGCCGAGATGCTGGGTGCCGTGAACTTCGCGCACGAGCAGATCAAGCCGGTCGTCGACCTGATCGTCTCGCTTGCCGAGGAATGCGCGAAAGAGCCCTTCGATTTCACGCCGCCGGACTATTCGGCGCTCTACGATGCCGTGAAGGCCGCCGGTGAAGAGAAGATGCGCGCCGCCTACGCGATCACCGACAAGCAGGAGCGGGTCGCCGCCGTTTCGGCCGCGAAGGACGAGATCAAGGCCGCGCTGAGCGAAGAGCAGCTGGAGGATGCGAACCTCGGCTCCGCGCTGAAGAAGCTGGAAAGCTCTGTCCTGCGCGGCGACGTGGTGAAGAACGGCCGCCGCATCGACGGACGCCGGACCGACGAGGTCCGCCCGATCGTCTGCGAAACCGGCCTGCTGCCCCGGACCCACGGTTCGGCGCTGTTCACCCGTGGCGAAACGCAGGGCCTGGTCGTGACCACGCTGGGCACCGGCGACGACGAGCAGATGATCGACGCGCTGAACGGCACCTACAAGTCGAACTTCCTGCTGCACTACAACTTCCCGCCGTACTCGGTCGGTGAAGTGGGCCGCGTCGGCTCCCCGGGCCGTCGCGAGATCGGCCACGGCAAGCTGGCATGGCGTGCCCTGCAGGCCGTCCTGCCCGCCGCGACCGACTTCCCCTACACGATCCGCGTCGTGTCGGAGATCACCGAGTCGAACGGCTCCTCCTCGATGGCCTCCGTCTGCGGCGGCTCGCTGTCGATGATGGACGCGGGCGTTCCGCTGAAATCGGCGGTTGCCGGTGTCGCCATGGGCCTCGTGCTGGAAGACGACGGCGATTATGCCATCCTGACCGACATCCTCGGCGACGAGGATCACCTCGGCGACATGGACTTCAAGGTCGCGGGAACCGAGAACGGCATCACCTCGCTCCAGATGGACATCAAGGTGGCCGGGATCACGCCCGAGATCATGGAGAAGGCCCTGGCGCAGGCCAAGGACGGCCGGATGCACATCCTGGGCGAGATGAACAAGGCGCTTTCCGGTGCCGGCGATTTCTCGGTCCACGCGCCGCGCATCGAGACCATGCAGATCCCGACCGACAAGATCCGCGAAGTGATCGGCTCGGGCGGCAAGGTGATCCGCGAGATCGTCGAAGTGTCGGGCGCCAAGGTCGACATCAACGACGAGGGCGTCATCAAGATCGCCTCGCCGAACGGCGACGCCATCCAGAAGGCTTACGACATGATCTACGCGATCGTTGCCGAGCCGGAAGAGGGCGCGATCTACAAGGGCACGGTCGTCAAGATCGTGGACTTCGGCGCCTTCGTGAACTTCTTCGGCAAGCGGGACGGGCTGGTGCACGTGTCCCAGATCGAGAACCGCCGCCTGAACCATCCGTCGGATGTGCTGAAGGAAGGCCAGGAGGTCTGGGTCAAGCTGCTGGGCTTCGATGACCGCGGCAAGGTCCGCCTGTCGATGAAGGTCGTCGACCAGGAGACCGGCAAGGAAGCCGAGAAGGAAGAAGCCGCGGAGTGATCCGCAGCCCTTTGTGGTACAGGAAGGCCCCGGCGTTCGCGCGCCGGGGCCTTTTCGTTTGCGCCGTCCGCTGGACGTCGCCCGGGGGTCGCGGGCAAGGGGCATCGAGCCCCTTGCCCGCGAAGCCTCCGGCGGGAGTATTTTCGACCACAGGAAGCGAGGGACGCGGAACGGGGCGGGGGCCGGGCGCCGATGGTCCGGTTGAGTCAGGTGCCGGAGGCGGGCCCGACGACGATGCCTTCTTCGGGCTTGGCCTTGTGTTCCGGCTCGACATGGATGGCGACGCGGGCGTCTTCGATTTCGGCCTTGAGCGCGCGTTCGAGGCGGTCGCAGATCTCGTGCGCCTCGAAGACCGACGTGTCGCCGGACACGACGAGGTGGAAGTCGATGAAGGTGGCGCGGCCGGCATGGCGGGTGCGCAGGTCGTGCGCCTCGACCGCGCCATGCGCCTCGGCGGCGATGACCGCGCGGACGGTGGCGAGCGTTGCCTCCGGCACCGCCTCGTCCATCAGGCCGCTGAGCGAGCTGCGGATCAGCCGGGCGCCGGACCAGAGCACGTTGACCGCGACGAGGGCGGCCATCACCGGGTCGAGGATCCACCAGCCCGTGACGGTGGCCAGCAGGATGCCTGCCGCGACGCCCACCGAGGTCAGCACGTCTGCGAGGAGGTGGCGCCCGTCGGCGACCAGCGCGGGCGATCTCTCGCGCCGCCCGACCGTCAACAACACGCGGCACCAGACCCCGTTGAGCGCGGTGGCGACGAGGTTGACCACCAGCCCGGCGAGGGGGGCGTCGATGGTCCGGGGGGCGAGCAGCGCGCCCCAGGCTTCGCGCAGGATCATCAGCGCGGCGATGACGATCAGCACACCCTCCAGCACGGCGCTGATGAACTCCGCCTTGTGGTGGCCGTAGGGGTGGTTGTCGTCGGCCGGTTTCGCGGCGACCCGGATCGCGATCAGCGCGGCCAGGGCGGTGGCCACGTTCACCGTGCTTTCCAGCGCGTCGGAGAAGAGTGCGACCGATCCGGTCATCCACCATGCCAGCGCCTTGAGGCCGAGGACGATCCCCCCGATGAGGAGCGATCCGAGCGCGATCTTCATGGTGGTGGTCATGGCCGGGCCTTTCCGGGACGGGCAGGCCCAGATAGGCCCATGGCCGTAAAAGCGCAACCCGCTGTTTATGCGGATGAAAATCACTCGCAGAGGTCAGCCCCGCGGCGCGGGGGCATCTGTCCCGGTGGCCGGGCCCTCGGAGCAGCCGAGCAGGACACAGCCTTGATCGCCCGCCGGTTCGCCCGCGGCGCAGGCGAGCCGGGCGGCACGGGCGGCGTCGCGGAGGGTGGCGGCCTCGGCCCGGTAGAGCACGCCGTTTGGCTGGACCGATCCCGGATCGCCGTCCGAGTCAGGCAGGCCCGGCCTGCCGCCGGTGAAGGTGCAGGAAAAGGCCGGATCCGGGCGGGCCGGAGCGGCGAATGCGGTGAGGGCGATGGCGAGCAGGAGGGCGTGGCGCATGGCGGGGCCTGTTGGGCTGACACGGCGCACCGGGGCCGCCGCGATCGCAATCGGTAGGTGCGCACCGCCCCCGCGTCAACGGCATTCGGCGTTGCGTCGCGCGCCATCGGGCGGCATGGGCCGAGGGGCTCCCGGCTTGACGCCGGGCGCGGGGTGGCGATGCTGCAGGAAAGAGGAGGGTGATGCAATGTATCACGAGGGACAGATCAGCTATGAGCCGGTGCCGCTGCCGGACCGGCGGGAGATCAGCGATGCCGAGATGGCGGCGGCGGCGCAGGCATTCTTCGACCTGATGCAAGCCCGGCACACGGTGCGGGAGTTCGATCCGCGCCCAGTGGACCGCGAGGTCATCGCGCGCTGCGTGGCGACCGCCGGGCGGGCGCCTTCCGGGGCGAACCACCAGCCGTGGCATTTCGTGGCGATTGCGGATCCGGCGATGAAGGCCGAGATCCGGCGCGCGGCGGAGGCGGAGGAGGAGAAATTCTACGCCGGCGGCGCGGGGGACGAGTGGCTCAAGGCACTGGAACCGATCGGGACCGGGGTCAACAAGCCGCATCTGGAGGAGGCGCCGTGGCTGATCGTCGTCTTCGCGCAGCGCTACGGCATGACGCGGGAGGGCACGCGGTACAAGAACTACTACGTGCCCGAGAGCGTCGGCATCGCCACCGGGTTCCTGATCGCCTCGCTGCACAACGCAGGGCTCTCGGCGCTGACCCATACGCCGAACCCGATGCGGTTCCTGAACGGGCTCTGCGACCGGCCGGAGAGCGAGAAGCCGGTGATGATCCTGGCCGTGGGACACCCGGCGGCAGGGGCCACGGTGCCGTCGGTGGCGAAGATGAAGAAGCCGCTGGAGGAGATCCTGACGGTGCGCGAGTAAGCGTTGGCCGGTCGCGGGCGCGACCGGCGGGGGCGGGGGGCGCTGCCCCCCTCTTGCGCGGCGATGCCGCACAATTCACCCCCCGGAGTGTTGTCGACCACAGGAAGAAGGCGGGTGGCGCCTGTCGGGGGCGTGCGAGAGAAAGGACAGCCATGAAGATGATTTCGGAGAGCCGGTGTTTCGGCGGGGTGCAGGGGGTGTATTCGCATGAAAGCGAGGCGACCGGGTGCGAGATGACCTTCGGGCTGTTCCTGCCGGAGGAGGCGCGGGACGGGCCGGTGCCGCTGCTGTGGTATCTCTCTGGCCTGACCTGCACGCACGAGAACGCGATGGTGAAGGCGGGCGCGCAGGGCTGGGCCGCCGAACAGGGGATCGCACTTGTGTTTCCCGACACCTCGCCGCGCGGGCCGGGCGTGGCGGATGACGAGGCGTTCGACCTGGGCCAGGGCGCGGGGTTCTACGTCAACGCGACCGAGGCGCCCTGGGCGCCGCATTTCCGGATGTGGGACTACGTGGCCGAGGATCTGCCCGACCTGCTGGCGCGCGATTTCCCCGTGGACATGGAGCGGCAGGGGATCACCGGCCATTCCATGGGCGGCCACGGCGCGCTGACGCTGGCGATGACCTATCCGGAGCGCTATCGCTCGGTCTCGGCCTTCGCGCCGATCTGCAATCCCTGCGGGTCCGACTGGGGCCGCAAGCAGTTCGCGGCCTATCTGGGCGGCGGCGAGAGCGGGTGGCAGGCGCATGACGCGAGCCTGCTGATGGCGGAGCGCGGCTTTGCCGGGCCGGTGCTGGTGGACCAGGGCGGCGCGGACCAGTTCCTCGACCTGCTGCGGCCCGAGACGCTCTTCGCCGCGGCTGCGGAGCGGCGGCAGGAGGGGATCTTCCGGATCCAGAAGGGTTATGATCACAGCTACTTCTTCGTGGCCTCCTGCATGGAGGATCACGTGTCCTTCCACGCCGAGGCGCTTTACGCGTGAGCGTGCTCTACATCGACGCCGACGCCTGCCCCGTGAAGGCCGAAGCCGAACGGGTGGCGACGCGGCACGGGGTGCGGATGCTGCTGGTGTCGAACGGCGGGATCCGGCCCTCGCGAAACCCGCTGGTGGAGATCGTCGTGGTGCCCGAGGGGCCGGACGCCGCCGACATGTGGATCGCGGAGCGGGCCGGTCCCGGCGACGTGGTCGTCACGCAGGACGTGCCCTTGGCCGCCCGCTGTGTCGAGGGCGGGGCGCGTGTGCTGAAGCCCAATGGCGAAGCGCTGGACGCGCGCAATGTCGGGCAGGCGCTGGCGGTGCGGGATCTGATGACGGACCTGCGGGCGGCGGATCCGTTCCGGCAGGGCGGCGGCCGCGCGTTTTCCAAGGCGGACCGCTCACGCTTCCTCGACGCGCTGGAGCGCGAGGTGCGGGCGGCGCTGCGTCAGGGCTGATCCGGCGCGGGCTCCGGCGGGAGGAAGACGGGGCGGGTGAAGGTGACCGAGGTCGGGCGGTCGAAGCCTTCGTGCGCGGTGCGGCCGGTTTCAATGAAACCGAGCCGGGTGAAGGCGGCGTGGTTCTCTGTCAGTTCAACCCGGGTTTGGAGCGTCAGAGCCGGTAGCCGCTGCGCTCGGGCGCGATCCACCGCGTGGGCGATCATGAGGCGGGCGAGGCCCGCGCCGCGCGCGGAGGCGGCCACGGCGAGCTTGCCGAGGTAGAGGTGATCCGCGGCGGGCCTCAGGATCATGCAGGCCACCGGGCCGTCGTCGAGCAGGGCCCAGACCTCCCCGCTGCGGGCCTCCTCGGCCAGATGGTCCGGTGTCATCCGCAGGAGCGAGGAGGGCGGGTCGATGCGGCCTTCCATGTAGGCAAAGGCGTCGGTCAGCAGGCGGTGGAGCGCCGGCATGTCGTCATCGGGGGAAAGGCGGACGGGCTGCATGGGCGGAGCCTAGCCTGCGCCCGGCGGGCGGGGAAGGGCCGTGTCAGAGCAGGGCGGCGATCCGGGCGCGGGCGGAGTTCGAGCGCGGCGTCCAGAGGGCGCGGTCGATCGCCTCCTGGAGACGCCCGGCGATCTCGTGCAGAGCGGCGGGGTTGTGCTCCGCGATGAAGGCGCGGGTGTCCTCGTCGTTCAGGAAGGCGTCTTCGAGGAGGTCGAAGTGGTGGTTCTGCACCGCCCCAGTGGTGGCAGCAAAGGCGAAGAGGTAATCGACCGTCGCCGCGATCTCGAAAGCGCCCTTGTAGCCGTGCCGTTTCACGCCCGCGATCCATTTCGGGTTCACCACGCGCGAGCGGACGACACGAGAGATTTCCTCGTCCAGCGTGCGGATGACGGGGCGCTCGGGGCGGGAATGGTCGTTGTGATAGATGGGCACGTCGCGCGACGTCAGCTGGTGGATCGCCGCCGCGGCGCCGCCTTCGAACTGGTAGTAATCGTCGGAATCGAGCAGGTCGTGTTCACGGTTGTCCTGGTTCTGCACGATGGCCTCGGCCTGGCTCAGGCGGGCGGCGAAGCCAGCGCGGTCGGGCGCGCCCTCCTGCTCGGCCGAATAGGCGTAGCTGCCCCATGTCAGGTAGGCTTCGCCCAGATCGGCCTTCTCCGTCCAGAGCCGTTCGTCGATCAGCGCCTGAAGCCCCGCGCCATAGGCGCCGGGCTTCGCGCCGTAGACACGGGGGGCGGGTTCGCCGGCCCGGGCGCGTGCGGCGGCGGGGTTCACCTCCTCGGGCTCGTCCAGCGCCTGGACCGCGCGGGCGGCGCGGTCGACCAGCGCGATGAGCTGGGGGAATGCGTCGCGGAAGAAGCCCGAGATGCGCAGCGTGACGTCGACGCGCGGACGGTCGAGGATGCCGGGCGGCAGGATCTCGAACCCCGTCACTCGCCGGTTCGCGCTGTCCCATTGCGGTTTCACCCCCATGAGTGCCAGCGCCTGCGCGATGTCGTCGCCGCCCGTGCGCATGTTCGCCGTGCCCCAGGCGGTCAGCAGCAGGCTGCGCGGCCAATCGCCATGGGTCTGGAGGTGCTTCTCGATCAGCAGGTTCGCGCTTTTCCACCCGAGCGCCCAGGCGGTCGGCGTGGGCACCGCGCGGCTGTCGACCGAGTAGAAGTTGCGCCCGGTCGGGAGTGTGTCCAGGCGGCCCCGCGTGGGCGCGCCGGATGGCGCCGGGGCGACGAAGTGCCCTGAAAGGGCGGTGAGGAGGCCCGCCCCCTCGGCCGGGCCGCAGGCGTCGAGGGTGGGGGCGATGGTGGCCCGGATCGCGTCGAGCACCGCGGCGGAGGCACGGCCGGGCGCCCGCGGATGAACGCCGGCCTCCCCGGCGCCGAGCAGGTGCGCCGCCAGCAGTTCCAGCCGCTCCACCGTGTCGCCGGTGCTGCGCCAGCGGTCCTCTGACAGCGCGGCCAGCGCCTCGGGCCGGGGCCCCTCCCACGCCGCCGCCATGTCGCAGTCCAGCGGGTCGAAGCTCAGCCCCAAATCCGCCGCCAGCGCCCGTGGGAGGGAGGCGTCGGCGCCCTTGCCGTCCCCGCGCGGGATGCGGGTCAGCGCGATCAGCAGGTCGCGCTGCAGCCGCCCCTCGGGCGACTGGCCGAAGACATGCAGCCCGTCGCGGATCTGCGCCTCCTTCAGTTCGCAGAGGAAGGCATCGAGCTTCGCGAGGTCGGTCTCGGTATCCTCCCCCGTCAGCCTCGCGTCGCGGTCGAGGCCGGTCGCGGCGGTCAGGCTCAGGATCTCCTTCCGCAGCACGCCGATCCGGCGCGGATCGACGCCCGCGGCCTCGTAATATTCGTCCACCAGCGCTTCGAGATCCCGCATCGGCCCGTAGCTTTCCGCTCGGGTCAGGGGCGGCGTCAGGTGATCCACGATCACCGCCTGCGCCCGGCGCTTGGCCTGCGTGCCTTCGCCGGGATCGTTCACGATGAACGGATAGACATGGGGCATGGGGCCCAGCACCGCCTCGGGCAGGCAGGTGTCCGACAGCGCCAGCGCCTTGCCGGGCAGCCATTCGAGGTTGCCGTGCTTGCCCATGTGAACGATCGCATGGGCACCGAAGACCTCGCGCAGCCAGATGTAGAAGGCGAGGTAATGGTGCGGCGGGACGAGGTCCGGGGCGTGATAGGTCTCGGTCGGGTCGATGTTGTAGCCGCGCGCCGGTTGCAGGCCGACCACCACGTTGCCATGGGTGAGAACCGAGAGCTTGAAGGCGGGCTCGGGCGCATCTTGAGAGCGGCCCTCCGGGGGGAGTTTGTCCGGCCAGATGAAGGGATCGGCTTCGGGATGGCCCCAGCGGTCGGTGATCCGTTGCTTCACCTTCCAGGGGAGGGCGTTGAAGTGCACGAGATAGGTGGAGAGCGGGAGGGCGACGCCGCCTTCCTTCTCCGCCCGGTCGGTCAGCCAGTTGGTCGGGCCGGCGAGCATGGCCTGCATCAGGGCAGCGCTGGTTTCGGGGGCGCTTTCGACGCAGTAGCCTTCGGCGGCGAGCAGGCGCAGCGCCTCCACCGTCGATGCGGGCGTGTCGAGGCCGACGCCGTTGGCGAGGCGGCCGTCGCGGTTCGGGTAGTTGGCGAGGATCAGGGCCACCTTGCGCTCGGGCAAGGGCGTGTGGCGCAGGGTGCACCAGCGGCGGGTCAGCTCGGCGACGAAGGTGATCCGGTCGCCCCGGGCGCGGTACGTGGCGATAGGGCACTGGGTGGCGGCGTCAAAATAGGCCTCGCCCTTGAAGCTGATCGCCCGGGTTAGGACGCGGCCGTCGACTTCGGGCAGGGCGACGTTCATCGCGATGTCGCGGGCGGAGAGGCCGGTGAGGCCCTGCTCCCATGCCTCTTCCGCGCCGCCCGAAAGCACGATCTGGAAGACCGGGGCGCCATTCGCGGCGGGTGCGGCGAGCGGGTTCTCTGCCCCGTTCTCGTGGGGCGACCCAGTGGCAAAGGCGGTGGCGTTGAGGATGGCGGAGGGCGGTGCTTCCGTGAAGAGTTGCTCCAGTGTGGCGGTGGAGACCGGGTCCTTGAGGGAGGCCACGAAGACCGGCAGCGGCGCCAGCCCCGCACGCAGGAGCGCCTTGACCAGGCGGTTGATCGGGTTCAGCCCCGCCCCCTGCACGAGCGCGCGGTAGAAGATGACCGGCACGACCGGCGCACCCTCGGGCCAGGCAGCGCGCAGTTCGGCGAGTGTCGGGGCGGCGGCGCCGGGCCAGTAGAGGCCGGCGCGCAGGAGCGGCTTCGGCGCGGCGGGAGCCTCGGCGCCGTCGAGCATGTGGGCCGCGTGGCGCAGGACGTTTGCGGCGTTCTCCGGCCCGCCCTCCACGAGGTAGGACCAGAGGCGGTCGTAATCGCTGTCGCTGACGGTGGAGAGGGCCCGCAGTTCCGCATCCGGTTTGTCGTCGCCCGGCAGGAGCGCGAGCGGCACACCGGCCGCGTGCAGCCGGGCCGCGTATTGCTCTACGCCGTAGCGCCAGTAGCCGGTGCCGCCGAGGATGCGTGCGACGACGAGGCGGGAGCCTTCCGCGCATTGGTCGAGGTGCAGGTCCACGGACATCGGGTGGCGCAGGTGCGCGAGGTTGGCGAGGCGGAGCGACAGCGGGCCGTCGAGCGCCGCACGCGCCTCGGACAGCGTGGCAAGCTCGGTGTCGGCGGCGGAGATCACCACCAGATCGGCCGGGGTCTGGTTCAGATCGACGGGCTCCTGTCCGTCGTCGTGGGATCCGGGCGTGGCGGCGAGGAGGTGCATCAGGCGGGCCTTTGCGCGGGGTGAGAGGTCGGGAGCCTCCGGCGGGAGTTTTTCTGGCCAGATGAAGCCGGGGACGCGCGGGATTCGGGACGGCGCGGCGGCTCGGGGCGGTCAGGCCCCGACGGGCGGTTCGCGTGTTTCCAGGGGGGCCAGACGCTTTTCCATGAAGACGCTGAGCGGATCCTCCCGGTAGTCGCCGTAGGGGCCGCGTTCGGTGAAGCCGTGGCGTGCATAGAGCCGGCGGGCAGCGTGCAGGCGGTCGCCGGTTTCCAGCCGGAGGAGGGGGAGTTTCAGCGTGCGCGCATGATCCTCGAGCATCCGCATGATCGCCTGCGCGGCGCCGGAGCCGCGCGCCGCGGGGTCGACGAAGACGGACTTGATCTCTCCGTAGCCGTCCTTTTCCGCCACCGCGCCGCAGCCGATGGTCTGGCCGTCCCGGCGGGCGGCGAAGAAGTGGATGCCGGGGGCGGCGAGTTCCTCGGGCATCAGGTGGTGGTTGCTTTCGGCGGGGAAGAGCTCGTCCATCAGGGCGTGGCTGGCGCGGATCAGGCGCGTCACCTCGGGGTCGAGGGGCGAGGCGGGGACGATATGCATCATGCCGCCAGCGCCTTTTCGATCGCGACGCGGTCGAGGCCGGCCTGTCCGATGACCACCAGCCGGGTTTCGCGGGGGGCGGCGCCGAAGGGGCGGTCGAAATAGCTGTCCACGCGGGGACCCACGGCCTGAAGCGTCAGTCGCATCGGCTTGCCGCTGACGGCGGCGAAGCCTTTGAGCCGCAGGATGTCGTGGGCGCGGATCACGGAGGCCACCTGTTCGGCGAAGGCGGCGGCGTCGGCAACCTCGGGGCGGGTGACGACGAAGGTCTCGAAGTCGTCGTGGCCGTGATCGTGGTGATGATCGTGATCGTTGTCCTCGTTGTCGTCATGGTGGTGATGGTGGTGGATCTCGTGTCGCGCCTCGGTGTCGGCTTCTGCCGCCGATTGCAGGCCCAGCAGGACCTCCACCGGCAGCGCACCCATCGAGGCGGGGACGATCCGGACGCCGTCGCGGATGCCGGATTTCAGATCCGACAGGATCGCGGCGGCCTCCTCCGGCGACAGCAGGTCGGACTTGTTCATCACCACCATGTCGGCGCAGGTGAGCTGATCTTCGAACAGCTCCGAGAGCGGGGTTTCGTGATCGATCGATGTGTCCGCCGCGCGGATGGCGTCGACCTGCGCCTCGTCATGGGCGAAGCGGCCGTCGCGCAGCGCCGGGCCGTCGACCACGGTGACGACGCCGTCCACTGTCACGCGGGTGGAGATGCCGGGCCAGTTGAAGGCGCGGATCAGGGGCTGGGGCAGGGCGAGGCCCGAGGTTTCGATCACGATGTGGTCGGGGCGGTCGGGACGGTCGAGGAGCTTCTCCATCGTCGGCACGAAATCCTCGGCCACGGTGCAGCAGATGCAGCCGTTCGACAGCTCCATGATGTCGTCGTCGCCGCAGGCTTCGTCGTTGCAGCCTTTCAGCAGGTCGCCGTCCACGCCGAGATCGCCGAATTCGTTGATGATCAGAGCGATGCGCTTGCCTTTGGCGTGGGTCAGCATATGGCGGATCAACGTGGTCTTTCCGGCGCCGAGAAAGCCGGTGATGATCGTGGCGGGGGTCTTGGTCTGCATGGGCTCAGGCTCCGGTGAAGCTGTTCTGGGGGTCGCGGCCGGTCATTCCACGGTCACGGTCTCCACCGCCTCCAGTGGCGCGCCGTCGATGGCGAGCTGTTCATGGCTGTTGGCATTCAGGGTGACGCGGATCTTTGTCTCGCCGGGGACGATTCCGGCAACATGGGCGTGGGGGCTGTAGGTGCGCAGGACCTTCACGCCGTCGACATAGACATGGGCGTGGCCCTCGCCCGGGACATGGGCGGCATTCGCGTTTTCGGGGGCGAAGCGGAAGTTCTCGGTCATGATGTGCAGGTTCACGCCCCCGTTGCCTTCGGGCATGGCGCGCAGACTGATGCGGGTGTCGGCGCCCGCCTCGATCAGGGCGGAATGGTCGTGGCCCGCCATGTCCGCATCGTCATGGGCGACGCCATGTGCGGCGTGGTCGTGCCCCTCCGGCATCCCGGCCCCCGGCACCTGGGCCAGCAGGAAGCCGAAGCCGGTGCCGAAGAACAGGCCGATGACCAGCATGAAAAGGCCGTTCTTCATCGTGTCGTTCTCCCGATGCGACGGTGCCGCCGCGATGGCGGTGCCTGCAGGTTACGCCGTCTGCGGTACGGAGACGCCCGCCGTCTCGCGCTGCCAGAAGTACCCGGCGAAGGCGCCAAGCGCCACCCAGGCGGCAAGGCCCGTCCCGAGGGCGCGGCCGGCGAAGAGGGCGCCGAGTTCGGGCGGGACAGGGCCGGCAAAGGCCGCGGGCTGCGGCGCGCCGACGAGATGGGGGGCGAGCAGCAGGACCACGGCGGCCCCCCAGGCGGTCCAGCCGCGCCCGAAGGCGATCAGCCAGATCGCGGCGGCTGTTGCGATCACCGTCGCGCTCCACCAGATCTGCCGGTCCACCAGATCGGCGGCCGCGACGCCGGGCACCTCGGGCGGCAGGCCGATGGCCGGGGCGAAATGTACCGAGACGAAGCCGGCGATGCCCCAGAGCATCCCGCGCCGCGCGTCGATCACCGCGCCGCGCTGCGCGGCGCGGGCCATCAGCGCGACGAGGATCAGGGCATAGCCGGTGTAGATCAGCGCGGAGAAGAGCACCGAGAGCCCGTCACGCACCGGGTCGAGCCCGGGCAGGTTCGGGCGTGCACTGACGGTATCCGCGCCGAAATGGACCAGTGCGCCGCCCTCGTAGAGTTCGGCATGCAGCAGCACCGGCTGGACGAAGACGAGGTGCAGCGCGGCGGCGATCAGCCCCGCGCAGAATCCAGCGAACACCGCGCTGGTCGCGATCTGTCTGAACATGTGTCCGCCCCGGCGCTCAGTGGCAGGGGAAGCCGGTGGCGTGTCGCACGTCATGGGCCGCGTCGTGCAGGGTCGAAGCCTGCAGGTGACCGGCGAAGACGATGAGGCCGAGGCCGATCAGCGCGGCCATGACGATGCCCGTAGTGGCCGAGGCGGAGCCGGCGGCAGCGGTGCTTGCGGAAGCGTTCATGTGCATTCTCCTTGCCGTCATCCCCGACGGCGCATGGGTTTCACGAATACGGCCGGTCTCCTGGCTTGCGGGTCGTCACGGACCTTCGCCTTCCCGGTTTCCCAGTGGCACATGAAGGCCCGCTCGCCGCGTCACAGTCGCGGGGGCGGCTGCGGCTTGGGGCCCCGGCATGGGTCGCCCGTTCCGCATTCCCGATTATCCCCGGGCGCTCCTGCGCCCATCACGGGGAACCGTATCCGTCGTTCATGCGCAATTCCGTTGGGTCACGTCAAGACCATTCGGTGTGACTATGGCGAGGCACCTGCCGCCGGAGGTCGCGACGCCCAGCCCATCCGTTCCCCCCGATCCGGCCATGCGGGCGCGATCTGGTGTTGGCCGCACCGCGCTCTCCGGGGCATTTCGGAACCGGCAGCGGCACGTTCCGCGCCGGCCTCCGGTCGAGCGCGATCCGGTGCAAGGCTCGGAGGTGCTTCAGGGCTGTTCTGGAGGTGGCACCTGAAAGGAAATCGGTCACCGCGGTCGCTTCGGCCCGGGCGCCTGCCTTACCTTCGCGCCATATCTTGTGGATAAGCCCCCATCTCCCGCCACATGCAGTCACGCTTCGATTGACTCGACCCCGCCCCAACCTCCACCCTGAGGGGATAACGGGAATCACCCGAGGCAGGGCATTTGCGCTTCACGAAACTCAGACTGACCGGCTTCAAGAGCTTCGTCGATCCGACCGACCTTCTGATCCAGGACGGGCTGACGGGGGTTGTGGGCCCGAACGGCTGCGGCAAGTCGAACCTGCTGGAGGCGCTACGCTGGGTGATGGGCGAGAACCGCCCGACCGCGATGCGCGGCGGCGGGATGGAGGACGTGATCTTCGCCGGCGCCGCCTCGCGCCCGGCACGGAACTTCGCGGAGGTGTCGATTCACATCGACAACACCGACCGCCTGGCCCCCGCCGGGTTCAATGACCAGGACAATCTGGAGATCATCCGCCGGATCACCCGCGACGTGGGCTCCGCCTACAAGGCCAACGGCAAGGACACCCGGGCGCGCGACGTCCAGATGCTCTTTGCCGACGCGTCGACCGGGGCGCACTCGCCGGCTCTGGTGCGGCAGGGGCAGATCAGCGAACTGATCAACGCCAAGCCCAAGAACCGCCGCCGGATCCTCGAGGAGGCCGCCGGGATTTCGGGCCTCTACGCCCGCCGGCACGAGGCCGAGCTGAAGCTGAACGGGGCCGAACAGAACCTGACCCGTGTGGATGACGTGGTGGAGAACCTCGCCACCCAGCTGGCCACCCTGGAACGGCAGGCGAAGCAGGCCGCTCGGTACCGGGCAATCGGGGCCGAGCTGCGGCAGGCGGAGGGAATGCTGCTCTATCGCCGCTGGCGCGAGGCGGACGAGGCGCGGACCAAGGCGGTCGCCACCCTGCGGGAGCGGACCACCGCCGCCGCGCAGGCCGAAAGCGCCGCGCGCGCTGCCGCACAGGCGCGGGAGGCGGCCGACGCCGCCCTGCCGCCGAAGCGCGAGGAGGAGGCGATCGCCTCGGCCGTGCTACAGCGCCTGACGGTCGAGCGAGACACGCTGGCTGAGCGCGAGAAACGCGCTGTCGACCTGATCGAGACGCTGAAGGCCCGGATTTCCCAGCTTCTGCGCGACATGGAGCGCGAATCCGGCCTGAACCGCGACGCGGGCGAAACCATCGCGCGGCTCGAGGAGGAGGGAGAGGACCTAGCCGCCGCCGGTGACGGCCACGAGGCCGCGCTGGAAGAGGCGGCGGAGGCCGCGCGCGAGGCCGCGGCGGTCCTGCGCGAGCGCGAGGAGGAGCTGGCCGAGCTGACCGAGGATGTCGCGCGGCTCGCCGCCCGCCACCAGTCGGCGCACCGCTTTCTGGAAGACAGCCGCAAGACGCTCGCCCGTTCCGAAGGCGAGGCCGAGAAGGCCCGCGCCGCCGTGGCGGAGGCGCGCACGCTGCTCGCCGGCGCCGACGCCGCCCGCGCCAAGGCGCAGGAGGAGGAAGAGATCGCGGCCGCCACCGCCGAGCGGGCCGAGGAGACCCTGCTGGCGGCCGAAAACGCGCGCGCCGAGACACAGTCGCGCGAAGCGGATGCGCGGGCGCAACGTTCCGCCGCCGAGGGCGAGGTCAATGCGCTGCGGGCCGAGGTGACGGCGCTGGCCAAGCTGGTGCAGCGCGATACGGCCGAGGGCGGGCAGGTGATGGACCTCGTCAAGGTCCGGGCGGGCTACGAAAAGGCGCTCGGCGCGGCGCTGGCCGACGACTTGCGCGCGCCGGTGGTCGAGGCCGAGGGGCCCTCGGGCTGGACCGTGCTGGCGGGCTACGGCGCGGGGCAGGAACTGCCCGCCGGTGTCCAGGGGTTGGCGAACTTCGTCTCGGTGCCGGATGTGCTGCACCGCCGGATCAGCCAGATCGGGGTGGTCGAGTCCGAGGACGGGCCGCGCCTGCAGGCCCTGCTGAAGCCCGGCCAGCGGCTCGTCACGCTGGAGGGCGATCTCTGGAGGTGGGACGGCTACCGTGCCTGGGCCGAGGACATGCCCTCGGCCGCCGCGCTGCGCTTGCAGCAGCTGAACCGGCTGGAGGAGCTGAAGCAGGACCTCGAACACGCCACCAACCGGGCCGAGGGCGCTCGCGCCGCGCATGACCATCTGGCGCAGAGACTCTCCGATCTTGCCGAGGCCGACAGCCGTGCCCGGCAGGCGCGCCGCGATGCCGACCGGCTGATGGCCGACGCCGCGCGCGCGCTCAGCCGGGCCGAGGCGGACCGCAATCTGGCCGAAAGCAAGCTGGAAAGCCTCGGCCTGTCGGTGACGCGGCACGAGGAAGACGCGATGGCCGCGCGACGGCAGCTTGCCGAGGCCGAGAAATCCGTCGCCGACCTCGGCGATCTGGAGGCCGCGCGCACGGCGGTGGACCAGATCAAGATGGCGGTCGAAGGCGCCCGCATGGCGATGATGACCCGCCGCGCCGCCCATGACGAGCTGCGCCGCGAGGGGGAGGCGCGGGTGAAGCGCGCCGCCGAGGTGGCACGCGAAACGTCGAACTGGCGCGCACGGCTCGACAGCGCGGACCGGCGCGTCGCCGAACTGGAAGAACGCCGCGCGGAGACGGCGGCGGAACTGGCGGAGGCCGAGGAGGTCCCCGAGGGGCTGGCCGAGGAGCGTGAAAAGCTGGTCGAGGGGATCGAGGCGGCGGAGACGCGGCGCCGCGCGGCTTCGGACGCATTGGCCGAGGCGGAGGCCGCGGCGCGCGAAACGGTGGCCAATGAACGCGACGCGGAACGTCGGGCGTCGGAGGCGCGCGAGGCGCGGGCGGCGGCGGAGGCCCGGGCCGAGGCCGGGGCGGAAGCGGTCGGCGCCGCTGCCGAGCGGATCGCCGATGAAATGGAGCTGACCCCGAAGCAGCTGCTCGACACGCTCGACGTGGATCCGGACGCGATGCCGCCCGCCGACGTGATCGAGACCGATGTGAACCGGCTGAAGCGCCAGCGCGACGCGCTCGGCGCGGTGAACCTCCGCGCCGAGGAGGACATGAAGGAGGTCGCGGGCGAGCACGAGGAACTGATCCGCGAAAAGGCTGATCTGGAGGCCGCCATCGCGACCCTGCGCTCGGGCATCGCGTCCCTGAACCGCGAGGGGCGGGAACGGCTGCTGACGGCGTTCGAGCAGGTCAATTCCAACTTCAGCCTGCTCTTCACGCACCTGTTCGGCGGCGGCGAGGCGAACCTCGTGCTGGTCGAAAGCGACGATCCGCTGGAGGCGGGGCTCGAGATCATGTGCCAGCCCCCGGGCAAGAAGCTGGCGACGCTTTCGCTGCTGTCGGGCGGGGAGCAGACGCTGACGGCGCTGGCGCTGATCTTCGCGGTCTTCCTCGCCAACCCGGCGCCGATCTGCGTGCTGGACGAGGTCGACGCGCCGCTGGACGACGCGAACGTGAACCGCTTCTGCGACCTGCTGGACGAGATGTGCCGCCGGACCGAAACACGATTCCTGATCATCACCCACCACGCGGTCACGATGGCGCGGATGGACCGGCTCTTCGGCGTGACGATGCAGGAGCAGGGCGTCAGCCAACTTGTCTCCGTCGACCTGAAGAAGGCCGAGGCGATGGTCGCCTGACGCAAGGGCACGGGGGGCTGCGCCTTCTCTCCAGTCCGCTGACATTGCTCGCAAAAAAACCGTGTCGTAAGTGGGGAGGCCACGCCTCGCCCGGACGCACCGGTTGAAACGGCTCCTCGACGCCTTACCCTTCAGACTTCATCGAAAATGCAACGGGAGACGCGTCATGCACACGCTCCGCGAAGCTGTCGAAAACCTGTGGACCCGGCTCAACCCCAAGGAACCGGGCACCGCATACTTGGCGCTGTTCTTCGGCGCCGCCATGCTGGTTTTCCTGATCGGTTTCTGGATCGGCCAGCCCTGATCAGGACGACACCGCTCAAGACCCGGCGGAGCGATGCCTCCGCCGGGCCTCGTCGGAAGCCTGACGGCGACGCCGTATTCGCCGTTCCGTAGCGCATTTCACTTTCTGAAACATGAACGAGCGCCATGGTGTCGGTGCGCAACTGACTGAAGATAAATATGGAAAGTGGATGGCCCGGCTGGATGTGGCGACGCTGCTGCTGACCGTTATTCGCCTTTGGATCCGGGCGTGAACCCGGGTTCAACGATAGACCCAGCGGAGCCGCAACTCCGCCGGGTCACTTCAGCGAGTCACTGAACGATGACTACAGATGGTGTCTGTGTACTTGCCATTTCCTACTGAAAAGCAAAGCGCAGCGCCCGCTCACAGCCGGTTCAGCAGGGCGGGCGTCGGCCATGCGTCGGCGGGCAGGCCCAGCTCCAGCTGAACCTGCTGCACCGCCTCGCGCGTCTTCTCGCCCAGGATCCCGTCCACGTCGCCCACGTCGTATCCGCGCGCGACCAGCCTGCGCTGCAACTCCTTCATCTGCTCGCCCGAAAGGCCCGGCTCCGGATTGCCGGGATCGAACACCGGCGCGCCCTCCAGCCGGGTGGCGAAATAGGCCGCGGTCAGGACGTAGACGAAGCTCTGGTTCCACTCGAAATAGACGCGATAGTTCGGATAGGCGAGGAAGGCCGGGCCGTTGCGGCCCTGCGGCAGCAGGACCGAAGCCGGCAGGTCCGGGCGCAGCATTGTCCCGGCGCGCGGCTGCACGCCAAGTGCCTGCCAGTCCGCCGCCGTCATCTGGTGGTCCAGCCCCGTCTTCGTCCAGTCGAGTTCGGCGGGCACCGACACCTCCTGCAGCCACGGCTCACCCGCGCGCCAGCCGAGCGAGCGGAGCATGCTGGCCCCGGACATCAATGCATCCGGGGCCGAGGTCTTGAGCGTCACATGCCCGTCGCCGTCGCCATCCACGCCGTTGGTCAGGATGTCCTCGGGCAGCATCTGGACCATGCCGATCTCGCCCGCCCAGGCCCCGGTGGTGGAGGCCGGTTCGAAATCTCCGTGCTTGTAGAGTTCCAGGGCGGCGAAGATCTGCGGGCGGAACAGCTCGGGCCGGCGGCAGTCGTGGGACAGGGTGACCAGCGCGTTCAGCGTGTTGTAGTCGCCCTGGAAGGCGCCGTAATCCGTTTCGAACGCCCAGAACGCCAGCAGCACGCCGGGCGAGATACCGTAGTCGCGTTCGATCCGGTCGAAGGTGGCGGCGAATTCCTGCGCCTTGCGCTGGCCCGTCTGCATCCGGTTGGCCGAGATCAGGCGGCGCGCAAAGGTCGTGAAGTCCAGCTGGAAGACCCCCTGCGCCCGGTCGGCCTGGATCACCTTGGGGTCGTAACGGACGGAGGCGAAGAAGCGATCGACCGTGGCTGGATCGTGCCCGCGCGAGATCGTCTCCTGTTTCAGACCGGCGACGAAGCCGCCGAAGTCACCGCCGCATTGGGCGAACGCGGTCCCGGCGGTGAGGGCGAGGGTGAGCGCTGTGGCGAGGGGCTTCAGGATCATGGGGGCCTCTGGCTTGGGACAAATCCCGGCGAAGGTAGCAGGTTGCCCGGGCGGGGCAATGACTACCCCGCCAGTGTCAGCAGAGCCGCGCCCGCCAGAAGCACCGCCCAGACCCGCCAGAGCATTGCCGTCGCCCCGTCTATGTCGCGCGGACCGGGGTCGCGGCGGCCCTGCGGGTGGACCCAGGGAAAGTCCTTCATTTCCCCGTGATAGGCGCGTGGGCCCGACAGGGCGACGTTCAGGCCCCGCGCCATCGCCGCCTCGGGCCAGCCGGCGTTCGGGGACCGGTGGCGGCGTGCCTCGGCGGCGATCCGGGGCCAGTCACGCAGGGCATGGGCGAGGGCGGCGAGGATCAGCGCGGTCAGCCGGGCGGGGATCCAGTTCAGCAGGTCGTCCAGCCGTGCGGCGGGTTTGCCGAAGCGTTCGTGCCGGGGCGTGCGGTAGCCGATCATGCTGTCCGCGGTGTTGACCATCTTGTAAAGCGCCATGCCCGGGAGCCCGGCGATCAGGAACCAGAACGCGGGGGCGACGACGCCGTCGGACAGGTTCTCCGCCGCGCTTTCGATTGCCGCGCGGGCGGTGGCGGGGCCGTCCAGCGCCGCGGTGTCACGCCCCACGATCCGCGCCACCGCCCGGCGCCCGTCGCCCAGCGACAGGCGCAGCGCGTCGGCCACCGCTGCGACGTGCTGGACCAGCGAACGCTGCGCCAGCAGGATCGCCGCCGCGAGCGCCTCGACCACCGGGCCGAGAGCCGCCAGGAAGAGTCCCACGACAACTGCCCCCGTGCAGAGCAGGATCAGCGCCAGCGCGCCCCGCGCCAGCCGGAACCGGCCCCGGTTCAGGTTACGGTCGCAGGTGGCCACGGCGCGACCCATCAGCACCGCCGGATGCGGCACGCGCGACCAGAGCCACCGCGGCTCGCCCAGAGCGGCGTCGAGCAGGAGCGCGAGGACGAGGGGTGCCGCGTGATCCATCCGCGTCAGACCGCCAGCGCGGCTTCGAGGCGCGGCCAGTCCGCCGGGGCGGGCATGCCGAGTCGGATGAGGTCCGCGGACCAAGGGAACACCCGTGTCCATATCCGATGCCGGGCAAGGCGACCGCGCAGCGCGGCGGCGTTCGGGATCGTGTAGAGGCGAAAAAGGTCGGTGCCGCCGGCGGAAAGGGCGCCACTCCGCGTCATCAGGCTGTCGAGCCGCGCGGCATCCCCGGACAGCCGGGCACGGGTCCGCTCGGCCCAGGGATGATCCGACAGCGCTGCACGCCCGATCTCCTGCGCCGGGCCCGAGATGTGCCAAGGCCCCAATGTTTCGGCGAGGCGCCCGGTCAGCTGCGGATCGCCGATCGCGAAGGCCAGCCGCAGCCCGCCAAGCCCCCAGAACTTGCCGAGGCTCTTCAGCACCAGCGTCTTCGGCTCGGCGGCGAGGGCGATATGGGACCGGTCCTGCACCAGATCGCAGAAGCTTTCGTCGATGATACGCAGGCGCGGGCCTTCGGGCGGGGCGGCATGCAGCCGGCCGTCCGGGTTGTTCGGGTGAACGATGACGAGGCCGTGGTGATGCGGCGCGGGGTCGAGAGTCAGGACCTGCCAGCCGTGCTCGGTGAAGGCGGGGGCATATTCGTTGTAGGTCGGCCCCGGAATGGCGATGTTGCCCGGCTGGGTCAGCAGGGGCAGGCGCGGGATGATCGACGACAGCCCCGGCACGGGCAGGATCGCCGCTTCCTCCGGCACCTGCCAGACGCGACGGGCGGCCGCGATCAGCGCCTCCTGCGCCGCGTGGTCGGGCAGGTCGCGCCAGACACGGGCGGGGAGATCGGGGATCGGGTAGGGCACCGGGTTGATCCCGGTGGACAGGTCGATCCAGTCCGCCCGGGCGCCGCCGAAGCGCGCCGCCGCCGCGTCGATCCCGCCGCCGTGGTCGCGCGACATCGCCTCACGTCTCCGGCAGCGGCGGGTGCCGGGTGACGAAATGGCCCTTCACCCCCTGCGGCCACTGGCGGAACGGCACCTGCCCGGTCTCGGTCTTTGCATGCAGGGCGGCGTAGGCCACGATCGCCTCCGCCGCCTCCTCCACCGGCTCGAACCGGCCGAGGGTGTAGGCGAGCTTGCCTGACGCCTGAATCGCGACGTTGCAGCCGTGGGTGCAGCCCATCAGGCAGGAAACCCGCCGCGTCGGGATCCCGGCGCCTTTCGCCAGCGGCTCCACGAGCGCCGCAAGGCGCGCGCCATCGGATTCGGAGGCGCCCCGTTCGGCCCAGTCCTCGCGTTTGCAGGTGTCGCAGATGGTGATCCAGCTGGCCATTCGTTCTCCGTTGCGCGACGCGGCATGGCGTCAATTCTTCCAAGTTTTCCACAGGATGTCCGGTTGCTCGGCGAACCGCCGCCGTCCCCGCCGATGCAACAGCCCTGTTTTGTGTCAGATCCCGCCGAGGCCCGGCTCCGTTAACCATTTGTTAGGGGATGACTCACACCGTGGTTACCAATTTCGGGACCGTCTAGCGCGACGGGCCCCGGTCGCGCAACGAGGCAGTGAAGACACATGAGCACCTCAGGTGGAAAGCACACCCGGGTCCTGATCGTCGAATCCGAGCCTGAACTGGCCCGGATCTGGCAGGCGCATCTGCAGCGGCAGGGCTGCGAGGTTGTCGTCGTGCACGATCAGGATGCGGCCTGCGTGACGCTCTGCGAGGCGGTCTTCCACGTCATCGTTCTTGATCTGATTCTGCCGGGGGGGGCGGCGCTGGCCGTGTCGGATTTCGCCAGTTATCGCCAGCCCGAGGCGCGGGTGATCTTCGTGACCAATTCCAACTTCTTCTCGGATGGCTCGATCTTCAACCACGCCCCGAACGCCCGCGCCCTGCTGCGCACGGACGGCTCGCCGTCTGATCTGGCCGCCATCGTGGAGCATTACGGGGAGGCGGGATAGACGGAGCCGCTGCCCTTGCGGCAGGCGCCCCGGCTGCTAGGCTCGCTCCGATCGCCCCAGCGAAGGATCGCGCATGCTCACCCCCTTCGGCCCCGGCCTCTGGATCGCGGACGGCCCCGAGGCCGTCGTCTTCGGCTTTGCTTATCCGACCCGCATGGCCGTGATCCGTCTGGCGGGCGGGGGGCTCCTGCTCTGGTCGCCGGTGGCGATCTCCGAGGCGCTGCGGGAGGAGGTCGCGACGCTCGGCCCGGTGCAGGAGATCGTCGCGCCCTGCGCCTCGCACCATCTGGCGCTGGCAGACTGGCAGGCGGCTTTTCCCCAGGCCCGCCTGCATGCCGCGCCCGGGTTGCGGGCGAAGCGGCCCGACCTGGCCTTCGACGCCGAACTGGGCGAGGACCCCGATCCGGCCTGGGCCGAGAGTCTTGACCAGGTGATGGTCGGCAACCGGATCGCGGACGAGGTGGTCTTCTTCCACCGCGACAGCCGCACGGCGATATTCGCCGACCTGCTGCAGCGCATTCCGCCCGCGACCTTCTCCGGCTGGCGGGCCGTGGTGGCGCGACTGGACCGGATGACCGGCCCCGAGCCACAGGTGCCGCGCAAGTTCCGCCTTGCGCTGGCGGGGCGGCGCGATGCGGCGGTTGCCATGGCGCGCATCCTCGACTGGCCGACAGAGCGGGTGCTGATGGCGCATGGCGCCCCGGTCGCCGCCGACGGCGGGGCCGTGCTGCGCCGCGCGTTCCGGAGGCTCGCGCGCTAGCGCCCGTGCGGCGCCCGCAGGTCGAGCTCCGGCGTGATCGGGATGATCCGGTGCGGATTCACGCTTTCGTGGCTGTAGTGGTAGTGGCGCACGATGTGATCGAAATGCACCGCCTCCGCCACGCCCGGCCATTGGTAAAGCTCGCGCAGGTAGGGCCAGATGTTCGGGTAATCCACGATCCGGCGCAGGTTGCACTTGAAGTGGCCATGATAGACCTTGTCGAACCGGATCAGCGTGGTGAAGAGCCGCCAGTCCGCTTCGGTGATGCGGTCGCCCAGCAGGTAGCGATTGTCCGACAGGATCCCCTCGATCCAGTCGAGACTGTCGAAGAGCGCGCGGACCGCCTTGTCATAGGCCTCCTGCGACGTTGCGAAGCCTGCCTTGTAGACGCCGTTGTTCACGGTGTCGTAGATCCGGTCGTTGATCGACTGGATCGGCTCGCGCAGCTCTTCCGGCCAATAGTCGTCGGTGTTGCCGGTGATCCCGTCGAAAGCCGAGTTGAACATGCGGATGATCTCGGCGCTTTCGTTCGACACGATGGTCTCGCGCTGCTTGTCCCAAAGCACCGGCACGGTCACCCGCGTCGTCGCCTGCGGATCTGATTTCGTGTAGATGTCCCGCAGGTAGGGGAGGCCATAAAGCTCGTCGCCCGTGGCGCCCGGGAAGTCGCTGCGCAACTCCCAACCGTCGTCCAGCATATCGGGATGCACAACCGAGACGCCGATATGCGCCTCGAGCTCCTTCAGCTTGCGGAAGATCAGCGCGCGGTGCGCCCAGGGGCAGGCGTAGGAGACATAGAGGTGATAGCGCCCGCTCTCCGCCGGAAAGCCGCCTTCGCCCGAGGGGCCGGGCGTGCCGTCCGCCGTGACCCAGTTGCGGAAACTCGATTCCTTGCGCTCGAATTCGCCGCCCTCGGCGAGCGCTTCGAGGCTCTGCGTCTGCCATTCGCCGTCGACCAGCTGGCCCATGCTCTGTCTCCTTGTCTTTCGTGCCACCGACATAGCGCCCCTGCGGCCCATGCCTAGCGGCGCCAGCGCGCACGGGTCATGCGCGGATGCACAGCCTGCGGCGGAACCGGGCGCCGGAATGCCGCGAACGGCGATTGCGGGCGGGGGCGGGTTGGTCCTATAGAGGAGGCAGACGATGCCGCCGGGGCACTTCCGGCGGCCGGAAAGGAGCAGGCCCTCCGCGCCGACCCAGACCGGGGGCGCCGGGCCGGATCGTCGGGGCCTTGCAGGGCGCCATCCCCTTTCCGTGGCTGAGACGAAAGGGACGACCATGAGCCACCTGATCCGCATCACCACGGCAATTTCCACCCTCGCGCTCGCCCCCGGCGCCGCGCTGGCGCATCCGGGCCACCTGACCGAGGTCGCGGGCCACGGCCACTGGCTGGGCGCCGCCGCCATCGGGGCCGCCATCGCCATCGGGTTGTGGCAGGCGCTGAAGGGCCGAAGGGAGGCGCGCGCGCAGGACGCGGAGGAGGCCGAGGACCTCTCCGACGAAGAGCTTCAGGACGCCTGAGCCATGACGAAAACCGGAGTGATGATCTGCGGCCACGGCTCTCGCAGCCAGGCCGCCGTGGACGAGTTTGCCGTTCTGGCCGAGAAGCTCCCGCCGCTGCTCCCGCCGGAGTGGGAGGTGGACTACGGCTATCTGGAATTCGCGAACCCGGTGATCCGGGCGGGCCTGGACCGGCTGCGGGAGAAGGGCTGCGAGCGGATCCTCGCGGTGCCGGGGATGCTCTTCGCCGCGATGCACGCCAAGAACGACATCCCCACGGTGCTGAACACCTACGCGGCCGAACACGGCATCGCGGTCAGCTACGGCCGCGAGCTGGGGGTGGACCCCAAGATGATCGCCGCCGCCGGGGCGCGTATCCGCGAGGCAGTGGCGTCGGCCGACGCCGCGACCGGCCCGGTGCCGGCGGAGGACACCTGCCTCGTGGTGATCGGCCGCGGCGCCTCCGATCCGGACGCCAACGCGAACGTGGCCAAGGTGGCGCGGCTCCTGCACGAGGGGATGGGCTTCGGCTGGTGCGAGGTGGGCTTTTCCGGCGTGACCTTCCCGCTGGTGGAGCCCTGCCTGAATCACGTGGTGAAACTGGGCTACCGGCGCGTGGTGGTCTTCCCCTACTTCCTGTTCACCGGGATCCTCATCGACCGGATCTACGGCTTCACCGACCGCGTCGCCGCCGCTCATCCGGAGATCGCGTTCGTCAAGGCGGGCTACCTGAACGACCACCCCAAGGTGCTCGAAACCTTTGCGGAGCGGGTGATGGAGCAGGCGGGCGACACGCCGCCGCCCAATTGCGGCACCTGCCTTTACCGCGAACAGATCCTCTCCACCGGACCGGGCGGCCACCTGCACGTCAGCGCCGCGGAGCGGATGGCGCGGGCCGCCGAGCGCGGCGGCCATCCGGCGCTGAGCGCCGTGCCGCCGCCGACCTGCGTGCTCTGCAAGTACCGGGTGGAAGTGCTGGGATTCGAGGCCGAACGCGGCGCGCCCCAAGAAAGCCACCACCACCACGTCGAGGGGCAGGGCGCTTCGGCCCCCGGCTCCAACGTGGCCGACTGCACCCTCTGCGACACCTTCTGCACCGGCGCCTGCAGGTTGGAGATGGCCGGGCATCATCACCACCACCATCATCACCGCGACGATCACGGTCACGGGCACCACCATCACCACGACCACGCGCATCCCGAATACCCGCACGCGCACCACCCGCACGGGCCGGAAAGCGCCCGGCGGAGATGAGCGCCCCCGCCCCGGCTTCATCTGGCCGAGAAAACTCCCCCCGGAGGGCCCCCCTCCGCCAGCACCGAGGCTGACGTCTTGCGCCCCTACGAAAAAGACCCCGCCGCGATATACGCGAAAAGCTTCGCCACCGTCCGGGCCGAGGCGCGGCTGGAGCGCTTCGACGACGGCATGGCGCGGATGGCGGTGCGGCTGATCCATGCCTGCGGGATGGTCGAAATCTCGGACCGGCTGGCGCATTCGCCGCTGGCCTACGACGCGGGCCGGACGGCGCTGCTGAATGGCGCCCCGGTGATCTGCGATTGCGAGATGGCGGCGGCGGGCGTGATCCGTCGCCACCTGCCCGCCGGGAACGAGGTGATCGTGACGCTGAACGACCCCCGCGTGCCGGCGATCGCGGCGGGGATCGGGAACACGCGGTCGGCGGCGGCGGTGGAACTATGGGCCGACCGGCTGGAGGGTGCGGTGGTGGCGATCGGGAACGCGCCGACGGCGCTCTTTCATCTGCTGGAACTGCTGGACCAGGGGGCGCCCAGACCGGCGGTGATCCTGGGCTTCCCGGTGGGCTTCGTCGGCGCGGCGGAGAGCAAGGCGGAGCTGGCGGCCAACCCGAGAGGCTGCGACTTCGTGGCGCTGCGCGGGCGGCGGGGCGGCTCGGCGCTGGCCTCGGCGGCGGTCAACGCGCTGGCGGCGGGGCTGCCGGAGGAAACGGCATGAGGGACGGGCGCGGACGGATCGGAGTGGCGGGTGATGGCTGAGGCGTGGCTGCATATCGTCGGCATCGGCGAGGAGGGGATGGAGGGGCTGATGCCGGCCACCCGCGCCGTGATCGAAGCGGCGGAGATCATCGTCGGCGGCGACCGGCATCACCGGCTCTCGGACAGCGTGACGGCGGAGCGCGTCGCCTGGCCGCATCCCTTCGACGCCCTGATCGAGGTGCTGAAAAGCTTTCGCGGGCGACGCGTGGTGGTTCTGGCGACGGGTGATCCGCTCTGGTTCTCGGTGGGCGCCCGGATCGGGCGGGCGCTGCCCGCGGGCGAGATCGTCTATCATCCGCAGCTCTCCGCCTTCCAGCTGGCCGCGGTGCGGATGGGCTGGTCGATGGCGGATCTCGAGACTCTCACGGTCCATGGCCGCCCTGTGGAGCAGATGATCGCCTTCATTCAGCCCGAGGCGCGGCTGCTGATCCTGACCACCGGCTCCGAGACGCCGGGTCAGATCGCGCGGTTTCTGGCGGAGCGCGGCTTCGGCGCGTCTCCCATGACGGTGCTGGCGAACATGGGCGGGGCGGAGGAGAGCCGCTTCGACGGGGTCGCGGAGAGCTGGGATCACGAGGTCCCGGCCTTCAACACGCTGGCGGTGGAGTGCCGGGCGGCGCCGGATGCGGCGCTGCTGCCGCGGGTGCCGGGGCTGGCGGACGACCTGTTCCAGCATGACGGCACGATGACCAAGCGCGAGGTCCGGGCGGCCACCGTGGCCAAGCTGATGCCGATGCGCGGCGCGCTTCTGTGGGACATCGGCACCGGCTGCGGCTCGGTCGCCGTGGAGTGGATGCGCGCGGCCCGCTATGCCCGGGCCGTGGGGATCGAACCCCGGGCGGACCGGCGGGCGATGGCGGCGGCGAATGCGCTGGCGCTCGGCGTGCCGCGGCTGGAGATCGTCGACGGCAAGGTTCCTGAGGCGCTGGCGGGGCTGGAGTCGCCGGACGCGGTCTTCATCGGCGGCGGGCTCTCGCGCGAGGTCTTCGTCGCGGCGTGGGCGGCGTTGCGGCCTCTGGGCCGGCTCGTCGCCAATGCGGTCACGCTGGAGAGCGAGGCGGTGCTGGCGGAGCTGCATGTGGAGTTCGGCGGGGATCTGGTCCGGATCGCGGTGCAGAAGGCGGAGCCGGTGGGGTCCTATCGCGGCTGGCGGGCTTCGATGCCGGTGACGCAGTGGTCGCTGGTGAAACGATGAGGTCCGGGGTCGGGCGTGGCGCTGGTTGCGCGGGCGGGCGCCTCCGGCGGGAGTTTTTCCGGCCAGATGAAGAGGGGCGGGGGGCCCGGACCGGCGGGGTCCGCTGGGGGCTGCGATGGCCGGAGCCGCGGTGGAGACGTAGGGCTCTGCCATCCCGCGGGGCGCGCTGATGGCGGGCGTGCTTTATGGCGTGGGGCTGGGGCCGGGCGATCCGGAGCTGGTGACGCTGAAGGCGGCGCGGCTGATCGCGGCGGCTGAGGTGGTGGCCTACCCGGCGCTGGCCGGCGCGGCGAGCTTCGCGCGGTCGATCGCGGCGGGGCTGATCCCGGCGGGGGCCGAGGAGATCGCGATGGAGGTGCCGATGACCGAGGCGCGGGCGCCGGCGCAGGCGGCCTACGACGCGGGCGCCGCGCGGATCGCGGCGGCGCTGGAGGCGGGGCGGGATGTCGTCTGCCTCTGCGAGGGGGATCCGTTCTTCTATGGCTCCTTCATGTATCTCTTCGCGCGGCTGTCGGGACGGTTCGCGGTGGAGGTGGTGCCGGGGGTGACCTCGGTGACCGCCTGCGCGGCGCGGGCCGGGGTGCCGCTGGTGGCGCGGAACGAGCGGCTGGAGGTGCTGCCGGGCACGCTGCCGGAGGAGGATCTGTCGGCCCGGATCGGCGGCGCGGAGGCGGTGGCGATCATGAAGGTGGGGCGGCACATGGCGAAGGTCCGGCGCGTGCTGGACGGGCTCGGTCTGACGGGACGCGCGGTTTACGTGGAGCGGGCGACGCTGGCCGAAGAGGTCGTGGCGCCGTTGGCCGAGGCGCCGGAGGCGGCATCCTATTTCTCGATGATACTGGTGACGAAGGGGGGCGATCCGTGGCTCTAGATCCTGTGGTGATGGCGGTGTCCGGCTCCGGCGCGGCGGTGGCGCGGCGGGTGGCCGACGCGCTTGGCGTCCCGGTCTTCGGGCGCGCGGGACGGGTTGGGGGGGCGGACGACAGCTTTCCCGATGCGCTGGTGTTCGCGCGGGAGTGCTTCGCGGCGGGGCGGCCGGTGATCGGCGTCTGCGCCAGCGGCATCCTGATCCGGGCGGTGGCGCCGATGCTGGCCGACAAGCGGGCGGAGCCGCCGGTCATCGCGGTCAGCGACGACGGGGCGGTGGTCGTGCCCCTGTTGGGCGGGCACCGGGGCGCGAACCGGCTGGCGCAGCGGATCGCCGCGGCGCTCGGCGGGCGCGCGGCGGTGACGACAGCGGGGGAGGTGTCCCTCGGCCTGTCGCTGGACGAACCGCCGGAGGGCTGGGTGCTGGGCACGCCGGACCTGGCCAGGGACGCGATGGCGCGGCTGCTGGCGGGCGGCGCGGCGCGGATCGGCGGGGACGCGGCCGCGGCGGCGGACTGGCTGGGCGCGCTGCCGCGGGCCGGGGCGGAGGACGCGCGCGACGTGGTGGAGATCGCCGCGACGGTGGCGCCGCCGGAGGACGGGGTGCTGACCTTCCATCCGCAGCGCGTGGCGCTCGGCGTCGGCTGTTCGCGGGATTGCCCGCCGGAGGAACTCGAGGCGCTGGTGCGGGAGGTGCTGGCCGTGGACGGCATCGCGCCGGGCGCGGTGAAGGCGGTCTTCACCATCGACGTGAAGGCCGACGAACCGGCGGTGATCGGCCTGGCCGCGTCGCTGGGCGTGCCGCTGCGGGTGTTTCCGGCGGCGGAGCTCGAGGCGGTGGCGGACCGGCTGGAGACGCCGTCGGAGGTGGTCTTCGCCGAGGTCGGCTGCCACGGCGTGGCCGAGGGCGCGGCGCTGTGCGGCGCGGGGCCGGAGGCGGTGCTGTCGGCGCCCAAGCGGAAGACTGCGCATGCAACCTGCGCGCTGGCGCGGGTGCCCGGGGTCATCGGGGCGCTGCGTGGGCGGGCGCGCGGCCGGCTGAGCGTCGTGGGCATCGGGCCGGGGCAGGCGGCGTGGCGCACGCCGGAAGTGTCGCGGCTGGTTTCCGAGGCCGAGGAGCTGGTGGGCTACGGGCTTTACATCGACCTGCTGGGGCCGCTGGCGGCGGGCAAGGCGCGGTCGGATTTCCCGCTGGGTGGCGAGGAGGCGCGCTGCCGCTATGCGCTGGAGCGTGCGGGCGAGGGGCGCGACGTGGCGCTTGTCTGCTCGGGGGATGCGGGGATCTACGCCATGGGGGCGCTGGTCTTCGAACTGCTCGACCGGGCGGAGGACGCGGGCGGCGTGAGCGCGGCGGCACGGCGGGTGGAGGTGGTTTGCTCTCCGGGCGTGAGCGCGTTGCAGGCGGCGGCGGCGCGGGCGGGTGCGCCCCTCGGGCACGATTTCTGTGCGATCTCGCTGAGCGACCTGCTGACGCCGCGGGAGGATATTCTCAGGCGCCTCAGGGCGGCGGCGGAGGGGGATTTCGTCATCGCCTTCTACAACCCGGTGTCGAAGACGCGGCGCACGCTCCTGGCCGAGGCGCGGGACATCCTGCTGGACCATCGGCCCGGCGACACGCCGGTGATGCTGGCGACGAACCTCGGGCGCGAGGGCGAGAGCCTGCGCTACCGGCGGCTCGACGCGCTGGAGGTGGACGAGGTGGACATGCTGACGGTGGTGCTGGTCGGCTCGTCGAACTCCCGGCTGGCGATGCTGGGCGAGGGGCCGCGGATGTTCACGCCGCGGGGCTATGCCCGGCGGATCGACGGCGACCTGTCGGGGACGGCGGTGTCGAAATGAGCCTGCGGCACGTGATGCATCGGCCCCCTTCCTGGCCTTCCCCCGATCCGGGGGAAGGAAGCCTTTGGCGGGCCGACCCCGTACCCTCGGCCGGGCCGGGGGTGCCTGCCGATATGCACTTCAGGGGCAGGTCTGCCCCTGAACGCGCCGTGCCCCGTGTGGGACGTGCCGCGCCCGCCTCAAGGACGAGCCACCCCGGTGGCGCCGTGCACGGGTGCTCATCCTTTGGCCGGGACCGAGTCGAGAGGGAATAAAACGGATGACGGTCTATTTCGTGGGAGCCGGGCCGGGCGATCCGGAACTGCTGACACTCAAGGCGCAGCGGGTGATCGCGGCCTGTCCCGTGTGCCTCTATGCCGGAAGCCTCGTGCCGGCTGAGGTGGTGGCGGGGGCGCCGGCCGGGGCGCGGGTGATGGACACCGCCCCGATGACGCTGGAGGAGACCCATGCCGAGATCGTCGCGGCGCAGGCGCGCGGTGAGGACGTGGCGCGGGTGCATTCGGGGGACCCGTCGCTCTATGGCGCGATTGCCGAGCAGATCCGGCTGCTGCGGCGCGACGGCATCGCCTACGAGGTCGTGCCGGGGGTGCCGGCCTATGCCGCCGCCGCCGCCGCGCTCGGGCAGGAGCTGACGGTGCCGGAGGTGGCGCAGTCCATCGTGCTGACGCGGGTGTCGATGAAATCGACCTCGATGCCGCCGGGCGAGACGCTGGAGAACTTCGCCCGCACCGGGGCCACGCTGGCGATCCATCTGGGCGTGCGGAACCTGCGCGAGATCGAGCGGCAGCTTGCCCCCCATTACGGTACAGAGTGTCCGGTCGTGGTGGCCTATCGCGTCGGCTGGCCGGACCAGAAGCTGATCCGCGGGGTGCTGTCGGACATCCACGCCAAGGTGCGGGCGGAAAAGATCACGCGGACGGCGCTGATCCTTGTGGGCCCGGCGCTCGGGGGCTCCGACGCGTTTCCGGATTCGGCGCTCTACGATCCGGCGGTGCCGCATGTGCTGCGGCCCCGGGTGCGGCGGTGAGGTCATGACTGCGTGACGGTTCTGCGAAATTCGCGGGCTTAACCTTGACGCAATTTTCCCATGCGTCAATTTACCGAGAAAACCTAGACGAGTCGGGATCATGACGACCTATCTTCCGAAAGAACTTCAGGACGGCCTGCAGGCGGCGCGCAAGCTGGCCATGGCGAAGAAAAGCCGCCTGCGGGTACGGGCGGGCGATGAGGTGATCCCGGTCCTCCGGTTCTGGGACAAGGGCTTTGCCGTGGACCACGATGCCGCGCCCCGGCTGCGCGGGCTTGTCGACATCTACGACGGCACGCGTCACCTGTTTCAATGCCTGATCGTCGCCGCCGACGAAGAGGACGGCGAGATGCGCTATGACTTCAAGCGCGCCACCGCGGCGACCGACCACGCGCCGCTGGATTTCGAGAAATCGCCGGATGCGCCGGCCGGGCTGATCGGCCCCGCCTGACCCTGCGATGGACGGGGCGACAGGCCGCCTCTGCGCCCAGATAGTTATAGCGCATAGCAATTGTTGACAGCAATCTTTTCGCCGGTCATGGTGCCGGGGACGGCGGACACTCCGGCGGCGTGCGGACATGCGCGGACGGAACCGGGGGAGCGCCCGACCAGGGAGGATAGACCATGACCATCATCAAGACCCTTTCCCGGGGCCTCGCCATCGGCGCGGCCGCGACCCTTTTCGGCACGGCGGCCTTCGCGCAGGAGGTGACGCTGAAGATGCACCAGTTCCTGCCCGCGCAGGCGACGGTGCCGACCCATGTGCTGGACGTCTGGGCCGACAAGGTCGAGGCCGACAGCGAAGGCCGGATCAAGATCGAACGCTACCCCGCCATGCAGCTTGGCGGCCGGCCGCCCGAACTGGTCGACCAGGTGATCGACGGCGTGGCCGACATCGTCTGGACCCTGCCGGGCTATACCCCCGGCCGCTTCCCGTCGACCGAGGTGTTCGAACTGCCGTTCATGATGACCAACGCCGAGGCCACCAGCCGCGCCTACTGGCAGCTGGCCGAGAACCACTTCATGGACACCGAATTCGCCGATCTGAAGATGCTGGGCCTCTGGGTGCACGGCCCGGGGCTGGTGCATTCGACCGACCCGGTGACCGAACCGTCGGACCTGAACGGCGTGAAGCTGCGGGCGCCGACGCGGGTGACCAACCAGCTCTTCACAGAGATGGGCGCGACCACGGTCGGCATGCCGGTGCCCGCTGTGCCGGAGGCGCTGTCGAAGGGCGTGATCGACGCCACGGTGATCCCGTGGGAGGTGACCTCGGCCCTGAAGGTGGGGGAATTGGTCGAGAACCACACCGAATTCGGGGACGAGTCGCTTTACACCGCGACCTTCATCTTCGCGATGAACAAGGACAAGTACGACGCCCTGCCGGATGACCTGAAGAAGGTGATCGACGACAATTCCGGCGCCGACTTCTCCGCCTTCGCGGGCAAGGTAATGCAGGATTACGATGCCCCCGCGCGGAAGATCGCTGAGGATATGGGCAACAACATCATCACCCTCACGCCGGAGCAGGTCGAGGCGTGGCGCGAAGCCTCCGCCGGGATCGAAGGCGCGTGGATCGAGGAGATGACCGCCCAGGGCATGGATGCGGCCGCACTGGTCGAGGAAGCCAAGGCGCTGATCGCCGAGAACACGAAGTAAGGACAGGACCGGGGGCGCGCCGCAACCGCCCGCCCCCGGCTCACCGGAGCCGCCGGACCCGTCATGACCCGAACCATCCTGTTCATCGCCCGGGCGATGGCCGTCCTGGGCGGCATCGTCCTGACCGCGCTGATGCTGCTGACCTGCATTTCGGTGCTGGGCCGGGGCGGCAACACGTTGATGCACTGGGACGCGGTCGAGGCTGTCGCGCCCGGTCTCTCGGCTTGGCTGCTCGAGGCCGGGCTCGGTCCGGTCGGCGGTGATTTCGAACTGGTCGAGGCGGGAATCGCCCTTGCCATCGTGGCTTTCCTGCCGCTCTGCCAGGTGTCAGGCGGACATGCGGCGGTCGATATCTTCACCAATTACCTGCCGGAGCGGGCGAACCGGTTCCTCGCCGCGCTGTGGGAGGTGATCTTCGCCCTCGTCCTGATCCTGATCGCGTGGCGGCTCTATGAAGGCATGGCGTCCAAGATGCGCTACCGCGAGACGACAATGCTGCTGCAGTTCCCGATCTGGTGGGCCTACGGCGCCTGTTTCGCTGGGGCGGCGGTTGCGGCGCTGGTCTCGGTGTGGGTGGCCTGCCTGCGGGTGGCCGAGATGGCGACGGGGCGCGTCCTGCTGACCTCCGAGGGGGCGGGGCATTGAGTAACTTCGAAATCGGGCTGTGGAGCTTTCCCGCCCTTCTTCTGCTGATCTTCCTGCGGATGCCGATCGGGCTGGCGATGTTCGTCACCGGGCTGGTCGGGCTGAACCTTGTGACCGACGGCAACACCGTCGCGCTTGCCAAGCTGAAGACCGAGACCTATTCGACCTTCTCCAGCTATTCGCTGTCGATCGTGCCGATGTTCCTGCTGATGGGCCAGTTCGCCACCATCGGCGGGATGAGCCAGGCGCTGTTCAAGGCGTCGGAAAGCTGGCTGGGCCACCGCAAGGGCGGGGTGGCGATGGCCGCCGTCGGGGCCTGCGCGGGCTTCGGCTCGATCTGCGGCTCCTCGCTCGCCACCGCCGCCACGATGAGCCAGGTCGCCCTGCCGGAGCTGAAACGCTACGGCTATTCCGGGGGGTTCTCCACCGCGACGCTGGCCGCCGGGGGGACTCTGGGCATCCTGATCCCGCCCTCCGTCATCCTGGTGATCTACGCGATCCTGACCGAACAGAACATCGCGAAGCTGTTCCTCGCCGCCTTCATCCCCGGCATCCTCGCCGCGGTCGGCTACATCATCACCATCTCGATCTACGTGCGACTGAACCCGGAGAGCGCGGGCACCCGGCCGGCCGTCCCGATGCAGCAGCGCTGGCGCGCGCTGGTCGATGTCTGGCCGGTCCTGCTGGTCTTCCTCGCCGTGGTCGGCGGCATCTACCTGGGCTGGTTCACGCCGACCGAGGGCGCGGCGGTCGGCGCGCTCGGCACCGGGCTGATCGCGCTGGTCAACGGCGGGCTTCGCGGGCGGGCCTGGCTGGACTGCTTCTACGCCACGGCGAAGAGCACCGGGATGATCTTCTTCATCGTGCTGGGGGCGGCGTTCTACAACGGCTTCCTCGCGCTGACGCAGGTGCCGCAGGAGCTGAGCCGTTGGGTGGTGGAACAGGGCTTTTCGCCCTGGACCGTGCTGACGATCATCCTCGTGCTCTACCTCGTATTCGGCTGCCTGATGGACAGCCTGTCGATGATCCTGCTGACCATCCCGATCTTCTTTCCCATCGTCTCGGTCATGGATTTCGGGCTGAGCGCCGAGGAATTCGCGATCTGGTTCGGGATCATCGTGCTGATCGTGGTGGAGGTCGGGCTGATCACGCCGCCCGTCGGGATGAACCTGTTCGTCATCAACTCGATGGACCGCGAGACGCCGATCTCGAAAACTTACGGGGCGGTGATGTATTTCGTGGGCTCCGATATTGCCCGGGTGGTGCTTCTGGTGCTGTTCCCGGGGATCACGCTGGGGCTGCTGCGACTGTTTCACTAGGCATCAGGGCGTCGTGAGGCGCCGGAAAGGGAGGAAACCATGGATATCCAGAACACATGCGCGATCGTCACCGGCGGCGGCAGCGGGCTGGGCGCGGCCACCGCGCGGCATCTGACGGCGCAGGGCGCGAAGGTGGGCGTGCTGGACTTCAACGCCGACGGCGCGAAGGAGGTCGCAGCAGAGATCGGCGGGCTGGCCCTGCACGTGAACGTGGCGGACGAGGCGGAGGTCGAGGCGGCGTTCAAGGAGTTCATCGACTGGGCGGGCGAGGCGCCGCGCATCGTCGTGTCCTGCGCCGGCGTGGGCACCGCCGCGCGGGTGGTGAACCGCGAGGGCGAGCTGTCGATCGACAAGTTCCGCCGCACGATCGACGTCAATCTGGTGGGCACCTATATCGTCATGTCGAATGCGATCCGGGCGATGGCTTCGCTGGAACCGCTGGGCCGGGACGGCGAGCGGGGCGTGGTCATCAACACCTCTTCCGTCGCCTATCAGGACGGCCAGCTCGGACAGGCGGCCTATGCCGCGTCGAAGGGCGGGGTCGCGTCGCTCTGCCTGCCTGTGGCGCGGGAAACGGCGCGGTCGGGCATCCGGATCATGGCCATCGCGCCGGGGCTATTCGCCACTGCCATGGCCGCCGGTCTGCCCGAAGAGGTGCAGAAGGGGATCGAGGCGAACATTCCCTTCCCGCCGCGCTTCGGCGATGCCGAGGACTACGCCTTGCTGGTGGAGCAGATCGTGCGGAACAAGATGCTGAACGGCTCCACCATCCGGCTCGACGGGGCCGTCCGCCTGCCGCCGCGCTGAGGCGATGGCGGAAACCTCCTCCGACCGCCCGTCCGCCGGGGCCCGCGACCGCGCCCCCGACCGGCGGCTGCGGCGGCTCGCGGGTTATGCGCTGCGACTGGCGTATCACCGGTTCAAGGACGAGGCGTCGCAGGTGCTGGAGGGGTTCGGGCTGAGGCCCCGGACCTTTTCCGCCCTCGCGATCATCTGCGACACTCCCGGCCTGCGGCAGACGCAGCTGGCCGAGGTGCTGCACATGGAACGCTCCAACACGGTGACGCTGGTCGACGCGCTGGAGCGGGCGGGTCTGGTCGAGCGGCGCCATGTGCCGGAAGACCGGCGCTCCTACGCCCTGCGGGCCACGGCGGAGGGGCGGCGGATCTGCGACGCGGCGACAGCGGCGCTGGAGGCGCAGGAGGACGCGGCGCTGGCGGCGTGGAGCGCCGGGGATCGGGCGGCGCTGATGCGGCTGCTGGCCAAGGTGGACGCGGGATAGGGGGCGCTGCCATGCCTTCGGGCACAGGTTCCGGTTCCAATTCCCCGCGCGACATGATAGACTTACCGCTATCTGCCGGAGTGCGCCGTGACCGCGCCCGGCGCCAACCCGCCGGGGCGCGAAATTTTCGCGGCCCCCTCTTCACATTCCCTGCGAAAGACGTTAACTGCGGCTCCTGTCCGACCGGTGGCCCTTGCGCACCCGTGCGGACGATTCGTCCGAGACGGTGGGTGGCCGCGATCCTGCGGCCATAATTCCTGCCCGAGACGGGAAATGACATAGGTTTCTTCGGACCCGGCTTTCGCCTTGTCCGGGGGATGTGCAGGACCCGTAAAGGACTTGATTGTCGCGGCCCGTGCCGCGGCGAAACGAGCCGGAGGGTCACACCTCCCCAACTGGAGTGAAACTGTGGATAGAGCCCAGAAAGAGAAAGTGGTCGAGGAACTCGGCCAGATCTTCGAAAGCTCTGGCGTCGTTGTGGTGGCACACTACACCGGCCTCACGGTTGCCGAGATGCAGA
>Ga0310345_10000786_pt1 | contig 41095 bp, 35 predicted proteins | sample HC15DNA20500_MG_FD_204667 | JGI IMG/M metagenome (GOLD analysis project Ga0310345, IMG submission 204667) | Marine microbial communities from station ALOHA, North Pacific Subtropical Gyre - HC15-DNA-20-500_MG | ecosystem: Environmental > Aquatic > Marine > Oceanic | place: Pacific Ocean: North... | reverse complement strand
GGTCTTGGCCGGGCTCTACGTACGGCGTGTCGCAGCACCGGAAGCACTTAGTGCGACTGCAACTGGCGTTGCGATCGTAATCGTGGTCCAGTTGTCAACTAACGGCGAAGGAATCGGTATTTTCACACCAGTGATGATCGGACTCACCGCAGCGGTCATCGGCTGCGGTACGGTCGGCGCGTTGCGTCGGATAACGAATAGGAGTGTCTCATGATGAAGGTCGAGCTGTTGTTCAGACTCAGTGATTGCATCACGGCCGTGCTCTAAACTTGGCGGGACATCGGAGATTGGTAGTGCTTAGAAGGTCTGTAAGTGGTCCCTTTCGAAATTGAGGTTACAAGTCAAGCGCCCATCGCTCAGCGTCACGACCGGGCCGCCATACTAGAGAATGCACCATGCCGAGGGTGTACGATTCAACTTCGGGGAGGTCTAGCGCCACCCAGACCAGGATCTGTCAGTGGTCGTATGCTATCGCAATTACCAACGTGGCCACCAACCCAGTACCCACATCACCGTCCTCGAACTCCCTCAGTCTCGCCTGCCTCCAGCCACGAACTTACCGAGTGATTGTGTTGGGTGCTATCATCTCTTCAGTGAGCCACTTGCGCTCTCTCGCCGCCCTCACGCTGGCCTTTACGGCATTCCAAGTACCGCTGTCGGCACAACCGCCAGAGGGTGCGCTGACGTTGATCTCCACCGATGGCCGTCGCACGATCGAAACAATTGACGTTCGTGGGCACGCTCTGCTCGCGCTCGAGGAACTGACGGAGCTATTTCAGCTCGATGTGCGCGAGGATTCGCGTGCCGACACGTTGACGGTCTCGTATGGGGATCAGGATGTCATCCTGACATCGAATCAGCAATTGGTATCGGTCGCCGGTCGGCTGGTGTCACTCCGAGCACCGCCTCGTCTGGTGGAACAGCGCTGGCTAGTCCCGCTTGACTTCATTAGCCGCGCGCTTGCACCCATCTACGGGCAGAACCTTGAGCTACGCGAGCGGTCACGACTCTTGCTGGTCGGCGAAGTAAGGGTTCCGCGTATCTCAGTCCGCTATAGGTCGCGTGGCCGCACCGGTCAGTTGAATCTAGAAATCACACCGAATACAGCCCATTCGGTGTCCGAAGAGGCAGGCCGTCTGATCATCCAGTTCGAAGCGGAGGCCGTGGATGTTACCCGTCAGGCGCGTCCGCGTGGTGAAATCGTGCGTGATATCCGGGTCGTCGACTCGCTACCGGGTCTCGCGGTTGGACTCGGAACCGCATTCGGGTCGTACAGCGTGTCAAACCCACCGGGACCGGACGACTCCACGCAACTCGTAATCGACCTACAGGCGGCCGTCGCCGAAACGACCAGTGCAGCGCCAGCCAGGACGTCTGTGCCAGAAGTCAGTCTGCCCACGCCAACCGATCCGCTACCAGACTTCAACTCGGTGCCGAGCATTCGGACCATAGTCGTGGACGCCGGCCACGGTGGTACCGATGAGGGCGCGCACGGCCCGAGTGGCACCCTCGAGAAAGACATCACCCTGAGCGTGGCCCGCCGGCTTCGCGACGCTATCGAAAACCAGATCGGCGTTCGCGTCATTCTCACACGGAGCCGCGACGCCGTCGTCGAACTCGATGAGCGGGCCTCCATCGCCAATAATAACAAGGCGGACCTGTTCATCAGCCTACACGCCAACTCATCGGTGAGCCAGTCACCGTCTGGTGCCGAGGTTTTCTATCTGAGTATCGACGAGTACGGTGAAGAGGCACGCGCGTTGGCAGAACGCGAGGGCCATTATCTCCCCGTTGTCGGTGGCGGTACGCGTGAAATCGACCTCATTTTGTGGGAAATGGCACAGGCACGCTATCTCGAGCAGTCGGCCTACCTCGCCGAGATCGTCGAGGGTGAGCTCCGCCGACGTGTATCGATGAGTCCCCGCGCTATCCAGCAAGCGCCGTTCCGGGTATTAGTCGGCGCGAACATGCCAGCGGTCCTCGTCGAGATGGGATTTATCTCCAATCTCGATCAAGAGCAACAGTTGGCCAGTGCCACGTTTCAGGACGCCGTCGTCGAAGCACTTATGGCAAGTGTCTTGCGGTTTCGTGACTACCTTGAAGCATCGCGGCGCCCATTCGCCGAGGGTGCAGAATCCAGTGGCGGAGACCACCCCGCTATCAGTCCGCATCGCCAGGATACAATCGGTCACTAGCATGACAACCTCGACAGAGCCGCAGCCGGCGATGACTAATCGCCGAGCCTATCTCATTCTTGGTGGAAGCCTCTGTGCGATGATCGCACTCGTCGGACTGATAACATTCCTGATCGTAAATCGATGGTACGGAACCACGAATAGCGCAACAACTACGCCGAACGTAGCGGATGGCGCGGAGACGTCACCATCCTCAAATGTCACGTTCTTCTATGTAGCCGAGGACGGCATGGGTTTGATCGGTATCGAACAAGAAGCGCCGTACGGTGCAGACACGCTCACGCGTGCCCGCGTGATTGCAGAGCGTCAATTGTCTGATGCACCAGCCCCGTTGATGTCACCATTCCCAGAGGGCACACGGCTTCGGTCAATCTACCTCGCCGCGGACGGTAATGCGTTCGTCGACCTTAGTCGGGAAGTCACTACTTTCCATTCAGGTGGTTCACTGGACGAGCTCTTCACTGTCTATGCTCTCGTGAACGCATTGACGATGAACGTACCTGAGATCAGAGCAGTACAGATCATGATCGAAGGACGCGAGGTCGACACACTCGCAGGCCATATAGACCTACGTCAACCGCTTGAACCAAACATGCAGTGGGTCGTAGACCCTGACAACCCAGACGATTCCGAGCCATCTTCGGCAGTAGACTCACCACTAGAACACTCACTCTCCAGATCCACCTGATGACTGAAACGACCCGACTCGACCAACGCGCTCCAGCTGAATTACGTCCCATCACACTGACACCTCACTATTTGATCCACGCAGAAGGTTCAGTGTTAGTCGAAGCGGGCCGGACACGCATCATCTGTACTGCGAGTGTCGAGAATCGGGTGCCAGCGTTCATCCGAGGTACAGGTAAGGGTTGGGTTACTGCGGAATACGGAATGCTACCCCGTTCGACGTCAACCCGATCAGGCCGGGAAGCCTCAGCGGGTCGGGTACGTGGACGCACACAGGAAATCCAGCGTCTGATTGGTCGCTCACTCCGCGCGGTGACACGTCTCGCAGACCTTGGCGAGCGAACTGTGTGGATCGACTGCGATGTGATTCAGGCGGACGGGGGTACTCGCACGGCGTCGATCACTGGCGGCTTCATCGCACTCGTGCTTGCGCTTAACAAGTTGTGCGAGGACGGCGTGCTGGCACGACTACCGATCGACGATTACGTCGCGGCTATCAGTGTGGGAATCGTCAACGGACATGCGCTAACCGATCTGGCCTACGACGAAGATTCCAAGGCCGACGTTGATATGAATGTGGTCAAGACCGGGAACGGGCGTTACATCGAAGTACAGGGTACGGCTGAAGGTGCGCCTTTTGATCATGACGCCTTGCAGGAACTGCTGCAATTTGCTGATAAAGCCATCGCGCGGCTTGTGGAACTGCAGCGCGACATCGTCGGTCACCATCTGACGTCGTGAACTCTTCACTGGATCTGGCCTGCATTTGTCGAAAGACCTAACCTGAGCTGGTCGAACGATGAAGCTCGTTGTCGCAACCACAAACCCTCATAAGCTTGCTGAAATCAGGTCCATCCTGGTGGACTTGCCGATCAAACTCGACTCCCTAGACGATTACCCCATCATTGAGGAACCGGAGGAAACTGGTCAAACATTCGCAGACAACGCCCGGCTAAAGGTGCTGCACTACGCCCGACACCTCTCAGCGATGACTGTATCCGACGACTCCGGGCTCGAAATCGACGCGATTGGCGGAGCACCTGGTGTCCACTCCTCACGATTCAACGGTGAGTCCTATGAGGAAAAGTTCTCTGTAATCCATACCGAGCTCCACGCACGTGGGGTATCGACGAGCACCGCGCGGTTCGTCTGTGCCATCGCGGTGGCTAAAGGCGAACAGTTAATCTTTCAGACGCAGGAAACGGTGGAAGGGTACATCGCCCGTGAATGCCGCGGAACCGGCGGCTTTGGATATGACCCCATCTTCTTCTACCCGCCGTACGGCTGTACGTTGGCCGAAGTCTCTGCCGAGGCTAAGGCGAAAGTAAGTCACCGCGGCAAGGCCTTCCGCGAGCTCCGCACCTTTCTCGAGTCCGTAACTCCAAGGCGCTAACGGGCCAAACGCCGACTGCTTGCCCCATCCAGTGTTCTAACCATTGTCGATAGAGACGCTAAGCGGAGGGTTTTACCCGAAGCCTGACTACCGCCCATTGCCGTCCTCTGGCCCTCTAATCCTTGGCCTCTGTTCTAATCCCAAAGAGCATTTGGATTCCCAATAGTCCATCCTCGCAAACAACTATTCACACCTGGCTGGCCCGTGGCTAACTCACTCATGCAAGTGAGCGACGAGTTTTGTGTGGAATTTTCCCGAACGGGAGGAGCCGCTCAAACATCTAATACAGGTGATGCGCTTCATAGTTGAGCATAAACTCGATTCTTGCGTATCGCCGGTGAGGGGAAACGGCATCAATTCTCATCTGGCAACAACACGGCATTTATACGCTCAAGAAGAAGCTGCACCTCACCGATGTCACGCACCCGCCATTGTGCAGCCGTGGGCCGATCCTCCTCAGTCACAACGATCGATGTGCCAACGTCAGCAAGCACCTCGAAGGCGTGCTCATCAGTCAAGTCGTCACCGATGTAGATAACCGCTGCCGGGACGACGTCCAAAGTGCGTAACAGCCAAGCAACTGCGGAGCCCTTGTCCCACGCGATGTCTGGACGTAGCTCAAGCACTTTCTTCCCATGCTCGCGCCGCAGTAACGGGTATCTACTTGCTACGCGCGCAACAATTGATTCGACATGCGGGACCTTATCGAGCGCGACGAGTCTGAAATGGGTCGATACACTGAAGCGCTTGCGCTCGACCAGAACCCCCTGAACACTGTTCAACTCGCTGCGCAGTACCGACTCGACGTCGTCGAGTACCGACAAGAACTCCACAGCCAGCTCTTTACGAGCATGGCTTCCAGGTGGCCCTACGATGTCGAGGCCGTGATTACCCACGTACCCCAACACGTCGAGGTCAACGAAAGCCCGTACAACACTGATGTCGCGGCCCGTGACAATCGTCACGGGACAACGTGCCGCAAGCCGTTGAACTGTATCGCGCATCGCATCCGAGAGCACGGCCTCGTCAGGCCTCGCCACGATTGGGGTGAGCGTGCCATCGTAGTCCAAGAACACTGCCACCGGACCAGTCTGAACGGGCGCCAGACAGACATCTATCTGTTCGCGGTCGAGAGCCAACGGGAGGGCGAGGGTGGTCTGAAGGTTCATGATTCGTGGTAACGGCGCTCAGCCGGGCTCAACAAGTAACGCGATGCCCGCATCCGTCACATAGGCCACCTGAGCGCCGATCGAACCAAGTGCGAGCATCTCACACCAACTGAACCACCAGCGACTAGTGGCAAGGGCGCGAGCCGCGACGACCGCTACACTCGTGAGAATGCCCTCGTTCACTACCGTAGTGCCGACCACTGACGTAGTGCTGCGTGGTCTCGAAGTAATTGTTGAGAACGACGTGGAATGATAGTTGAGAAGAGGATCCTCACGTATAACAACGACGCGTGGCTTAGCACTCCGATCTCCGTAATGTGGTGGACGCGGGGACTGTCGCGTGACGCGGCCACCTACCATGTTGGTATCGCGTCTAAAACCAGAAACTCAAGGTTTCTCAGCACGCTAATTATCGATATTCAACCCTAGCCGCAAAGGCCCTCGGAACACTGACCAACCTACTGGTTCTGGATCTCACGGGCAACCCGTTCGACATCCCGCATCACGCGCAACAAGTTTCCACCCCACAACTGGGCGATCTGTTCCTCGGTATAATCACGCCGTACGAGCTCAAGCGTAACGTTAAAGGTCTCACTCGCGTCGTTCCACCCAGACACTCCACCTCCCCCATCAAAGTCTGAACTGATTCCGACATGGTCGAGACCAATTAGGTTCACGGTGTAGTCGATATGATCCACGAAATCGGCGACGGTCGCTTCCGGATATTGTTCATCGAGCGCCGCGTATCGGCCCACGTAGTCAATATAGGGCTCCTCGCCTAGCTCTTCGGGCTCCTGTCCAGGAATCATGCCGAATTCGTCCCGCAGCCGGCGGAATGCCTCGAGCCGCTGACCCGCACGTTCAGATACGAAAGCACCAAGTCCGACCGTCTGCATCACGCCACCGGTGGCCTCAAGCGCAAAGAGTTGCTCGTCATCCAGGTTGCGTGGATGGTCACACAACGCCTTCACGCTGGAGTGAGAGGCAATCACTGGTGCCCGCGAGAGCTGCACGGCATCCAGCATTGCCAACTTTGAGATGTGCGACACGTCAACCATGATGCCAAGTCGATTCATCTCAGCAATGACCTTCTCCCCGAAGGCGCTTACCCCACCATGTTCCATTTCCTCATCGCGAAGGTCGTTCCTTGGGGTCGATGAATCGGCGATGTCGTTATGGCCACTATGGGCCAGTGTGATGTAACGTGCCCCTAGTTCGTGATATGTCTTAAGCAACCCGAGATCCTTACCGATAACAAAGCCGTTCTCAATACCGACTGCCGCCACGAGCTTGCCGCTAGCAGCGATCCGTTCAAAGTCGTCCGCCGTGTATGCGATCTCGATCTCATCTGGATACATCTCATCGGCCATACGATGGATTGCCTCGAACTTGGTTCTTGCATCAACCTTAGCCCGCTCGTAGTTCTCGAGCGTCCGTTCGGTTTGCCCGACGTAAACGATGAAAAAACCAGCGTCGAGCCCTCCCTCACGCATCTTCGGCAGATCGACCTGACGTTCACCGCGAACCCCAGGGTCCACATCCGAGGTCGCGAAGTTAAACGGGATGTCGTCATGGGAGTCGATGGTGAGAACACGTTCGTGAATGGCGCGTGCCCGTTCGACGAGTTCAGTATCTTGACGATCCGCCGGAGACGAACGCTGGTCACCACAACCCAACAACACACCAATCAGCAGCGTAACGACCGCTAATGTCCGGTTCATCTCTCCCCCTCGACGGGCCATGTTAGGTGGATGCGCCACGTGGGTCAATCATCCTGATACCGACTCACTGGCTCCTGAACCCATTTGACCATTTCATTTCGCTGAACATACACTGCCGTACATGGGTCGCCAAAGTGACGCGCGCGAGCGTTTGCTAACGAGCGCACATACGCTATTCCGGGACCGTGGCTTCGAAGCAGTCGGTGTGGCGCAGTTGTGCACCGCTGCTGACGTGAACAAGGGCAGCTTCTACCACTTCTTCTCCTCTAAGCGGGAGCTATTGCTTGAGGTAATTGAGGGCTCGTGGGATGAAACCGGTCTGCTCGCCGCATGGGAACACGAGGCTCCACTCCGACCGATCGTGCAACTACGCCGATATTTCGAGGATCTCTACGCGTATCACTATGCCGATCGCGAGGTCGCGGGTCGTGTACGTGGCTCCCTGCTCAGCAACCTCGCATTGGAACTCGGTGGCCGTGACCCGGAAGTGGCCACGCGTTTGGACGATTTCTTCACGCGCGAAACTACCGCATTCGCCAATCTTCTAACGGCGGCGCTCGACTCTGGCGAGGTCACCGTTGGCGACCCAGAGCGGGCCGCCGAAACCCTAGTCGCCAGTCTTCATGGGCTCCTTATTCTAGCTAAGGTGCGGAACAACCTTGATGTCTTGCCAGCAAACGAGACAGAACTGTTGCGGCTGGCAGGCGTCGTGCAACCGTGGCTTTAGTATTTGACCAGTCAAATACCATAGGTTTGCTTACTTCCAAGAAAGACCTCTTCTCTCTTCCTCACGATATCCACTATTTGAATTGTGCCTACATGGCGCCTCTGTCGAAGCGTGTCGTCGCAGCCGGCCGATCTGCTCTTGAGCGACTCGAGAATCCCAGCCGTATTCAAGCCACTGATTTCTTTGAGGAGAGTGACGCAGCCCGTGGTCTGTTTGCCGAGCTGATCAATGCACCGGATCCGCGAAACGTCGCCATCATTCCCTCGGTATCGTATGCGATGGCCACCGTCGCAAAGAACACCTCATTTTGCCGCGGTCAGAACCTCGTGGTCGTAGAGGAACAGTTCCCGAGCAACATCTATTCGTGGCGTCGTCTATCGGCAGACGCCGGCATCGAACTCCGGATAGTCAAGGCCCCGCTAGACACCGGATCGCGAGGAGCCCAGTGGAACACGTCGGTCCTTGAGGCGATAGATACTGAGACCGCCCTGGTCACGCTACCCCAACTACACTGGACCGACGGCACGCGATTCGATCTGGAGGCCATTGGTCAACGCGCGCGAGACTGCGGGGCAGCATTCATCGTCGACGGAACCCAATCAGTCGGAGCCCTGCCGTTCGACAGTCAGAACATCCGTCCTGATGTCCTGGTGTGTGCAGGCTATAAATGGCTTACAGGGCCTTATTCCGTTGGCCTTGCATTCTTCGGACCGGCTTACAACGATGGTATCCCCCTTGAAGAAAACTGGATTACCCGCCGGGGCAGTGAGGATTTCACGAATCTCGTCCGCTATCAGGACGAGTACCACGTTGGCGCAATCCGCTACGACGTTGGTGAGCGTTCGAACTTCATGCTGCTACCGATGCTCACGGCTGGGCTGGAACAGGTACTCAACTGGGGACCGGCCACAATCCAGGACTACACGGGGAAACTGACCGCGGAGGCGATCGCACCACTACGTGAGGTCGGCTGTTGGGTTGAAGAGGACGGCTGGCGTGCGTCCCATATTTTGGGTGTGCGGATGCCCTCCCACATCAACATAGAGCACCTGTCAAACGCACTGCTGGAACGTCATGTCTCGGTCTCTATTCGCGGCAGCGCCATACGAGTGGCGCCGCATTTGTACAACGAATCTGGGGATCTTGCGGCACTAGTCGCAGTCGTGCAGGATATCATTCGCCAGTAGCCGCCCATCCGCTAGAAGAACTGGCGACCAAATGGAGTGTGGTGTTCACCGCGTACGACTCGGCCAATCCTGTTCAACGACCCGCTCGAACGATCGTCTGGTCTCTGACAAACGGAATGCCTCGCGCGTCGCCAAGTTGTACGTGTCTCCCGGCGCCAGGAAGTAGAAGCGACCACCGGAGTCGATCAAACGGTTATGGTCGTAGATAACGACATAGCTTTGGCCGATTACCTCGAACTCATCTCCGCGCACCACAATCGCCGTGTTCTCATCGATTCCGATCCCGAGCAGATCGGGTCGCACCTCGATGACGCCCACTAGGTCAAACTGGCGGTTGCGTCGCAGCAGGTGCTGGTCGATACCAACGCCGCGCAGAAAAGCCATGCCGTCTTCATGGTCGCCCATCATGATCGCGTTACCCGAAGTGTCACCCCTCACAAGATAGGAGCCAAGAATCGTCGCGCCAGCCGAGGACCCACCCACGACACCACCGCGCTCTAGTACTGCGCGAATTTCATCGTGGACCTTCGTGTGCAAGTAGGCATCGACCAATCGCCACTGTCGCCCACCGGTGAACCAGATACCACGTGCATTCCGGATCGGCTGGACGAACGTCTCCGAGTTAGACACATCTCGGTTACGGGTATGGATGACCGTCAGACGGCTGGCTCCCGCCGCCTTAAATGGCCTCAGACCTGACCAGCGCTCGTCGTACGCGTCATCACCGCCCGCTGTCGGAATGATTACGATCGGTGCATCGGCGCCGCCGGCCAAACGAAGAAATTCCTCGACGATCGCCGGGTCGCGCATGTTGCCACCAACCACCACAAGCGAACCGTTCGCAGGACCGACCTCCTGAGCTCCCACTCCTGCCGCGCTAAGCACCAACGCTACACTCATCCACAGCGAGGTCCGGACTCTATCTCGGTTGCACACCTGACACCTCGTCTCGGCAGGATCGCTAATTTCGCCCCACGACTGTACACGGCAAGTCAGATCGACTACGATAGAAGAAAATCGACGGACAAATCGCCGAACCACGTTCACCCCCCAATAAATCTCGTGTGTCTTGAACCTCGTACGACCCGCGCCCGCCGTCTCTAGTCGGAGGCTCCATGCAGAGAATCTCGCAACGCATCACGGGGTTCGGGTGCATAACATTCGTAGTACTGATCGCGGCCGCACAGCCCACGCTACAGGAACGTGGCGGTACCGTCGAGCCACTTACCCTCACCGCGACGGAACAGTCCAAACTCCGAGAGTACGATCCACTTGTTGACCAAATGCTCCGGGGAAATGACCTCCGAGCGACTCAAGTGTTCGACGACACTATGGTACCCGGCCGCTCACACGAACGGTTAGTTCAATATCACCAGGGCGTTCGCGTGTTCGGCGCGGACGTTACCCGCCAGACGGCCCAAGGGCTAACTACCTCGGTGTTCGGTCGTCTCCACACCGGTATTCAACTCGCCACCGCACCAACGCTGTCGGCCGACGCAGCGCGTGTCATCATAGAAAACGACCTCGGCACGTCACTCTTGCCACGGAATCAGCCAGAGTTAATGATCATCCGTGACAACACCAGCACCTATCGTCTCGTGTACCGCGCGCGCGCCTTTTCAGCGGACGGTCTCATGGTGTGCTTTGTTGACGCGCACAGCGGAAGCATCGTCTGGAAATATAACGACCTGCAGACGCAGAACGTGGTTCCCCCCTGTACAGACTGTGCGGTTGGCCAGGGATTCGGAGTCAAAGGTGACCTGAAAAAGATCAGCGTGCGCATGATGGGAGGCGCGTACCGCACCGATGATCGGCTTCGCCCACCGTTAATCAGGACGTACGACATGCGGGGTGATTGGAAACGCACCCTGTCTTTCCTTGAACGCTTCACTGCACTGACTGACGCTGATCTAGGAACCAACGTGGGCAACAACTGGAGCGACGGCGCCACTGTGGATGCACATACCGGTGCCGGCTGGACATACGACTACCTCTTCGAGCGGTTCGGGCGCCGCGGCTTAGACGGAAACGAAGGTCAGATGGTCGCCCTCGTCCATCCCGTGCGGCGCCGTGACTTCAACTCAGTTCCCCGCTCCGTGCGATCGTTGTTTCACCTTAATGCTTTTTACGCCGGGAACGGCATTGTCGTCTTCGGCGAAGGACTCCCGACAGGAGTTACTAATTCCCACGGAAAGACAATTGACTTCTTTTCGGCCGCACTCGACATCCTCGCGCACGAGCTCGCACACGGACTAACCGACGAAACGTCTAATCTTATCTATCAGGGCGAGTCTGGTGCCCTCAACGAAGCATTCTCCGACATCATCGGCACCAGCGTAGAGTTTTTCATAGCCGAAACTGGTCGGCACCCACAGGAGCGTGCCGACTATCTCTGTGGCGAGGACGTCTTTAAACCCGGTGGGATCCGCTCAATGGCCGACCCTCTGTCATATGGACATCCAGACCATTACTCTATCCGCCTCCCCACGTCTGCTAAGCGTGACAATGGCTACGTCCACTTCAATTCGTCGATAGCAAACCATGCTTTCTACCTAGCTATCGAAGGTGGGATGAACCGGACGTCTGGTCTCATGGTGACTGGCGTGGGCGAGTCCAATCGAGCCCAGATCGAACAGGTGTTCTTTCGCGCCTTCACTATGATGCTCCCATCCGACGCAACGTTCTCCGTGGCTCGCGCCGCAACCATTCAGGCCGCACGCGATTTATTCGGCGTTGGCAACAAAGTCGAGCAGGCGATAACCGATGCGTGGACGGCGGTTGGTGTGCAGTAACCCAAAGCCAGTTCTACGTCCTTCGCCGTGAGTCGCGGCCTAGTTTCGACGAACGAGACAGCGGAGTGAAGCTTCCCTTTCCAGGGACTAGATCTGATCGGCCCTCAAAGAACTAAGGTCAACAACGCAGCCATCGTCTACAACATCAGCCTCAACATTGCCTTCTTCGGACCGCGGCCGCGGCCGACGTCGGGATAGCCTTCGTGCTCCAGTACAGTCGGGCGACGGAGCACACCTAGCTGGCAATCTCCGCCTGGTATTCTCAATCTAAAGTCAGGGCCTGGCTGCTAACAGTAAAGACACTGAAACCGAGCGATGGCTATTCTGGAAACAGAGTCATCAGCGAGAGCGGATCGACGCGCGCGTCGTTCAAGCGGACGGTCCAATGAAGATGCGCACCGGTAACACGCCCCGTGGCGCCAACTTTTCCGACTACCTCTCCTCGCCGTACCGTCTCACCTTCCGACACGTCGATGGCCGATAGGTGCGCAAAATAAGAATAAAGTCCTAAGCCGTGATCGAGTATCACGACCTTCCCTGAAAAGTAGAGGTCCCCTGTCAGTATTACACGCCCCGCGTTTGGGGCGCGCACCGGCACCCCCGCACCAGCCCGAAAATCGGTGCCGCTGTGCGGACTGCGTGGTTGACCGTTGAAGACGCTGCGGCGGCCAAAGCTACTCGTTGCCTCACCTGGCACCGGCGCGAGAAAACTACCGCTCCAGAGCCGCTCTCCACTCGAAACTCTGAAGATCTCCGCCACCTGACGAGCCTCGCGCTGGATGCGATCAAAGACATCTGGTGGCGGACTCACAAAGCTAGGATCGACGTTCAGGCGACGAGTCGGAAAGTCTTTTGGTAGCACGGCGATCGTGTGCGTCTCGCGGACGGTCGCGCCGTCCGCCGACGCCGCGCGCACCGCAATCGGATAATCACCCGCGGCAACTGTCAGATCGATACCAATGAGTCCGCGCCAGTGGTCGTCGAGCTCAGTCTGGTAGAAGCGAACCGATTGGCCGAACGCAGTCGCCCGCATCGAAACATGGGGCTCAGACGCCTGCACCTCCAACACGACTACCTCACCAGGCTGCAGGGTTCGAGCACGGTGGGTAATCTCGAGCGTGACCTCTCGCCGTGCGACCAGACCCGTCAGAAAAGCCGGCACCGCGAGTATCATGACCAGCACGATTGCGCTCGTGACCCGTCTCGCTATCACTGTTCTTGCATCCTACACCGTAAACGCGCCACTCATTCTGGCTGACTGGTGAGCCCCAACCACCGGTTGAGTACCCGCTGGCCGTGATACTGCCCACGCCGGCGGCCTCCCTCTGGCATTCCGCGCTCGATAACGCGGCCCGCGTACTGGTAGCGATAAAAATAAAATGGGATTCCCTCACCGAAGTAGACGCGCCGCGAGTCCTGGAGATGCAGATGTACATGCGGCTCGCTACTATTACCCGAATTGCCCACCCTCCCCAGATGTTGACCGGCCGCCACCTGGTCACCAACACCGACAGCGACCGACCCTGGCTGGAGGTGCCCGATGAAGAGGTGCTCCTCGGGTACCACCTCGATACCGACGTAATTACCCAACCCCGCCAGACCCCATCGTGGCGCACCGATGGACACATCCGGTTCGCCGTCGTGCGCCGCGAACACGGTTCCGGAGGCGGGCGCCACGACTGGCAGACCGTAGCAGTAGTAGTCATCCAGCCTGTCACCGTCGCCGGTAAAACTCCACCCGTTTCGTGTCACCAACAAATCGTAAGCCCATCGCTGATCGGGTAAGAAGACGTGATAGTTGACCAGCGACGTTGAACCGCCCCACGCGACGGTGGTTGGTCCATCAAGCGGCAACCGGAACCTCATACGGCTCGGTCTGTCGTCATACGACGACGGATAGGCCTCGTACGTCGGTAGCGTGAAGATGACCATAAAGAGTCCGACATAACCCATCACGTGCCAGCGATTCACACCGTACTTCCAACGGCGTGCGGATAGGAGGGATCCGACGAGGAGGATCGCCGCTGCCACCGCGATCAGGATCGGACCGACGTACCAGATCCAGAGACCGAGGTGACCAGGTCTGACCTGGAGTATCACGAACAGCAGAAGGTGCGACGCAACGACAACCGGAACCACACGGACCCACCAGTCGATGACCTCCCGTTCAGTGGGGGCCGGTCTAGCCAGCGTCCGCAGTGGTTGTCTCGGCGTCACACTCCCGTCTCGTGTTTCCGATACGTGCCTGCACCGAGATTAATCGATGCAGGTCGTCGACGCGCGGTGGACATCCTCACGCACCAAACAGTGTTACCCCGAACACGCGAGCCATAATCACGACAGCGGTCAGACCAGTGAAGACGACGAAACTGGTCCAGGCGAACACCCGAACCATCGGGGACGGATAGAACATTGTGTCAGACTTCGGAATAACGGTTACACAGTAATAGACATTGAGGAAAAATACGACCGGCGCGATGAATAACGCCAGCGCACCCGAGACGAAGACAAGAAATACAGGTCCCTCGACGCCAGCGACGATCGCAACCGATGCGAGCAGCGAGTACAACATTGTGGCCCGGTAGATATTGAACTCAGAGTACCAGCGCTGGCGATGCTCCAGTGTCAACTCGTCCTTGGCAATTCCACGTAGATCTGCGGTCTTGCGAAAGAGATTGCGACAGCAGGCGCCGACAACACGGGGCCAGCCGTCGAAGTAGTTGAAAGCCGTCGAGAAGGTCGCAGCAAACGCGCCGGCAAAAAATACGATCATCATTGCCGGCCCGACACTGTTGTTGAAAATCGATCCAATTTCCCCGATCACGGCCCTTCCCGACACTTCACTCGGATACATCCAGACTGCTGCCAGCAAGAGAAACACGCAGGCAATAATGAACGAGACGAAATGACCAACACCGAAGTCGAGTTCCCCAATGCGGAACCAGCGGCGACAATATTCTCGCGCATGGACTGGAAGCGCCGCGGTGTCAACGCGCAGGTCATCCTTGGGCGAAGACATCGGATCAAACCTAGGAGCGAGCCCCATCTGTTCGAGCTGCTCTCGAATACGCCCCATTCCGGATTTTTTTGCCTTGCCCCATTCCGACGCCTGCAGCGACACGTCGAGCCCCGTCGGTAGCAATCCCAGGAACGCCGCAATCAGGAGCCATGACCCACCTGGTATCTCGAATTGGATGAAGTGAGCAAACGCCGAGAGAGGCGCTGGTTCTACAAAATAGACACCAACCGTCGACACAAACAACAGGCCGGCTAGGAACTTCGTCGCCGCTTCCATGGCACTGTAGCGGCCGAGAAGAATAAACCCTACAGCCGCTATCCCTACGACAAACCCGTAGATTGGCAACGGGATATCGATCCCGAAGTAGATATTGAAGAAGGCATAGCAGACAGCCGCCGTCGCTACAAGCCGACCCGCCTGCCCCAGCGCACATTGAAGGACCGTAGTCACGAGAACGTACCAAAGCGGCCACTTCCCCGGCGCCGTTGAGTAAGCATCTAGCATGCTGCGGCCGGTAGCATTCGTGAACCGAAACGCCATCTCGAAACCATAGTATTTGAAGATATACGCCACCGGAATGCACCAGAGCAGCGCGTACTCGAAGCGGCCGCCGGCCGCCGGTGCTGTGACGAGATGCGACGTCCCAACTCCGGTCATCATAAGCAGCATGCCGGGCCCGAAGCCACGTAGCAGACCGCGCGGACTGGTGTTTGGAAGCGGAAGCTGATTCAGAGCATCGGACGCCTTGTCGCTGGTCGGCATGGACATGGCGTGAATCCTATCAGAGGTACTCTAATCAGAGTGCGCATCACCAGGAATTGGCGACTGAAAAAGTACCCGCCCAACGAAGAAAGGCCCCATCGCTTGTATGAACTCGGATGTCTGACGCGTCGAACGCATATCCTTAACCAATTTAGACAATGGAACAAGTTCGGAACCGATGAGTCCGATCACGAATTCGTTGTCGTCACGGTCTAACCCGTGGCACTCAAGCCGCACGTCGGCGGCGTACCCCGCCTCTCCGTAGCGTCGACCTAACATACCGTGCTCCATCAGAATCTTGCCCTGTTCGGCCCGGGGCAGTTTGTTAAACGCGCCAGTCCGACGAAGTGGATACCAAACAGCCCACGTATTAGTAGGACGCAGGACGTTACGCGGCACCTTTCGGAGCAGGAAGTCCTCAAGGTCGGCCTCTCGTCCCGACGCATAGGTCCGTCCAAGCATGGTGAAATCGGGAAGCGGCGTCAGCTCGCTAAACGGCGAGCGTACCAACAACTCACGGGCCTCGGTGGCGAAGACCGATGGTTCCTCACTCATCACAAGCACCCCGACACCGCGGGGATCATTGAGGTTTACGTAGACGGCGCCGTCGAGCCCACTCCGGCGCACCGCGCCGACGACGGCAGTGGTATCCAAGCATCCGGTGAATACGTGAAGCTGGACGAATAAACGGCGGTTTGAGATCTGAGGTTGCCCACGGACCGGTGCACCGTGCTCGCATAGATCAGGTGCGCCCGACCCGTGCCCTGGATCGGTTGATGCCCGGAGTGACTCGGTTGGAGCGTGTTGGTTCATACGTCGATTCTACAACGAGGTCGTTCTGAGACGCGGTCTCGCGCTACACTAGAGACCCCGTCTGATCATAAATATAGCGGCCTCAGTCACCCGTTCAACTTTAAGGGAGCATAGGATTTGTAACCAAGCAATAACGCCGTCAGACGGTTTGGCCCCGTCCCACCCAGAACTATTCTCGCGTACCCTGCAAGATCCGGGACAATCCGAAATATTGACCGTCCCCTCTCAGATACTGACTAACTACCACAGGACGTGAACCATTGACGATAAAGCGTCCCTACCTAATCGGAATCACCGGAGGCTCGGGCACAGGTAAGACTGCACTCTCCCATCATCTGGCAACTTGCCTGACCCCTCAACCAGCACTGGTGATCCCACTCGACGCGTACTACTTGCAACGTACACGGCTCACCACAGAGATGAAAGGGGCTGTGAATTACGACGTGCCCGAGGCATTCGATGTCGAATTGCTCATGGAACACTTACGCTGCCTCGCCCGTGGACGATCAATCGAACGACCGATCTACAATTTCAGGGAACACGTGCGTACAGGGACCACAGAGCGTGTCAAACCTGGTCACTTCGTTATCGTTGAGGGCCTCTTTACTCTGTATTGGACCGGGCTGCGAACGGTGATCGATCTTAGTATTTTCATCGTTGCTGACGATGCAACTTCGTTCACACGGCGTCTGGCACGTGACACACGAGAGCGTGGACGAACCGTCGCTTCCGTACGGACCCAGTGGGACACCACTGTGCTGCCGATGTACAAACGCCATATCGAGCCAACTCAGCAGTTTGCAAACCTAGTGGTCAACGGTACGGATACGTTGGAAAAGAGTGCGGGCGCCATTCTCGCGCACGTCCCGCCGAGCAACGATATTCTTCCTAAATCTAGGCGCTCCTAAACACTAACGTCTACGCGTTCTGCGCCTGGACCATCGACAACCGTAAGTCGAAGACGCAATATTCCATCAGGACACGTACGCTGCAACCCTGTAGATACAAGCAATCAGTATTCCAGTGATGATCTAAGACCTTGATGGATGATAAATACGGGGCGACGTAAGGTGGTCATCTGCATGTCATATTGGCTCACAACATCGAACCGAAGCCGAAGAATCCACCGGGCGATAGTGGCTCTACGTTGATGTCGTTTAGCTATTTTGTAGTTGCTTCATCAAGAACCATGTTGGTTCGCTGGATGATCGGATTGCACCTAACAACTCACGACTGACTGGCGCCATCGACGGTGCGCTCCCGTTCAAAAACCCTTCCCAGTTGGTCACTGACACTCGCTACGATCCGCTCGGTCTCCGTGTCTGGTGTTAATTGCTCTTTTGAAAAGAACTCCAGCACGGCAACCACCGGTCCACCCGCTTTAACCGGAACAGCGCACAGCCCGCGAATGCCACGAAGTACACCTCGTCGCGCCTCGGGGATCCGAGGATCGACGTCGATATTAGTGACCCAGATCGGCTTACCCGACCTGACCGTACGGCAGAGCAACTCGTCGTCCATTGCGTCGGCCCGATCTGTGGCGCTACGCAGTAACTTGAACGACTCATTGTCAGCTAGATACCAAAGACCTGTGGGTGTAAGCGTCCGCGCATCATTCGCCGAGACAAGATAGACTGTGGCCGCCGACCAGCCCGCCCACACTCCTACCAAAGAGAGAATCTCACGGGCAGCACCGTGAAATGATGTAGCACTGGCACCGACAGCCACAGCCTTGACCAAGATTGACAGACCCACGGATTGACTTTCAAACCGGCCACGGCGCTCAACGAGCGCCGTGGCCGTTGCACGCCGGTCGGTTACATCCGTATAGAGGACCGTGGTCTCACCCCCATCCGTCGGAGTCGTGCGGATCTCCAACCAGCGATCATCAGCCGTTTGCAGCTCCTCACACGACACCTCTCCCAACCGAGCGACGCGGACGGCGATCCACGCCTCTATCTGGTCATCCGGAACCCGGACGACGCCTCGCGTGGCAGTGAAACGTATCAGGTCCTCAAACTCCAGACCTGTTTTCAGAGTGACGCCCGGATAGAATTCACGGAACCGATCGTTGCATGTGACGAGGTGGCCGCCGGCACTCCAAACGGCCAAGCCTGCGGTCAGGCTTTCGAGCACGGCAGTAAAACGTGCCTGTACCATCGCCTCGCGAGCCGTCGTGGCACGGTGCCGCCACACCACAAGGAGCAGTGCGACCGCGAGGCCAAGCACCACGATACCTAATAAGAACATAGACGGATCCTAACAGCCAGCAGTCGTGCTTAGACTGGTCACTATTCTGACAAATTCAGCCACTACTGCCTTGACAACTAACTCCGTGCAGTCGTACGTTGGGTATTGTTGCACCCTGGCACGAAGACCATGGGACGAATTCTCTTCACACTATCGCTCACCGTCGTAGTCGTGGCCACTACTAGCCTAAGATTGGACGCGCAAGGCAGGCGTGACGTACCGCTGCCGGCGGATGAACTACCCGTCTCGCTTGATCGGATCAAACGGCAGCTCGATCGCCTGCCATCCGCACAGGAAAAGCGAAGCTTGCTCAGGCTGAACTACTACATCGAAGTGTACGGCCGGTCGCCCGGGATCAACATCGTGCGTGGGTTCGATGTGTACAACGGACCGGTTCCGTACAGATCGCCAACCCACAGCGAGATGCTTGAAGCAATGTCGTCGCGTGAGCATCGGCCGCCGGTAGTCAACCTTAACGGTGTCATCGGGTGGACGTTCCGAAGCCTTAATGCACCGCGCTAGTGGGCATCTCCGTTACCTCACAGTACTTATCGTCTTTGTCCAACGTTCAACCGGAATTGAAACGAGCATGTACTTCCTACGCAGCTCGATGACCGCCGGCGAGTAGTCGTGCCTAGGAATTTCTCCGCGCTGCCGTCGCACACGCAGACAGCGCAGCTCGTAGCGATAGAGGTCGTTCACGAACTCGTGGATGAGCTCGGGACGGGTGGTCAGTTTCGGACAGATACCAAGATCGGCAAGCGCGTCCAGAATCACCGGGGGGTAGTCATAGGCCACGGCCCTTGAATCAGTGTCTAACTTGAATCAGTGTCTAAGTAGTGGCTGCCAGCTCAGCGGGATCAACACCGTAGACTCCGAACCAGGAGGTCGCGCCGTTGAGCCCATCGTTAACATTACCAATGTTCCTGATCCCTTCCGTCTTTAACCAGGCCCGGAACGCCTCAACACCTTCCGTCGCATAGACCGGGATACCATCTTTCCATGTCGCGCGACCGCAAAGGACCCCGGCGAACTGCACACCAGACTCCCCCGCCAACGCCAAGGACTCGGTGAATTCCGCGTTACTAACGCCAGCCGACAGATAAATGAATGGCTTCCGAGCCGAGGCTGCAGATTTCCGGAAGAGCTCGAGTGCATCGTCCTTCGTGTACACCTTAATGCCTGCGAAGCTCTCGGTACCTTCGACGAACTTCATGTTCACCGGGATCTCAACCTTCATGACGTCGACACCATAGCGATCCTTAGAAAACTCGGCCATGCTCTTGGCGACAACCCGGGGTTTCTTCTTTGCAAACTCTGGACCTTTCTCATCACTCCCTGTGTGATCATAGCCAACGAACTCAAGAAAGAACGGGATGTCGTTCGTACGACATTCATCTCCAATTCGCTCAACGAACGCATGTTTCTCCTCGTTGATTGATTTCGCATCGTATGGTGTGTAGTAAAGAAGCACTTTGATGCAATCGGCACCGGCGTTCTTCAGACGACGCACCGACCAATGCGGCAACAAGTCTGGGAGACGCCCCGGTCGGGTATTGTCATATCCGCTCGCCTCGTAAGCCAGCAGGAGCCCGGCGTTCGGACTACGTTTTTTTGAAGCCGCGAGGCCCCACTGTGGATCTAGTAAGATGGCCGAGGCGTGAGGCGTAAGCATTTCAGTCACCGCCGTCTTGAACTCCTCTAACCTCGCGTCTGTGACGGCGCCACCCCCCGCCTTCCCAAGTGCCTTCTTCAATGATCCCCTCTGGTCCATCGCTGCGGCAGCGATCGTCCCACTATCGGTCGACACCGCTTTCATCCCGGCGAGCTTCCCTGGTGTGATTTTCACGATCCTTTTCCCCACAAAATGTCTAACGCCCTACGACCGCGCCTTCGTATTCTAGCCTGACCGACGACACCTGACCATGCGATCCCCAGCTGCATTGCTGTTCTAAGAAAAGAAAGATACGTCTAAATGCTATAAACAAAGGAGATGAAGGGTTGCATGGCATGGTACCCTAGATCGCAGCTCGTTTCGGCGCACGACCGATCATGAGAAATCTAGCTTGTAGACAAGTCGCTTTGTCAGTGGTTCTCTCCATGGCAGCCGTAGCGGCCGTCCAGACTACTAACGAGGACCTCCGATTACCCGATCCGACCTACCCCGTCGTCGTTACCCTTGGGAAGAACGGCCGGGTCACTGAGGCGCTCGCCGACCTGGCCCGCCAGGTCGGGCAGACCACCACGGCCGACCTGCAGCCGCTCGAAGCTGTGGTCTTGCGAGCAGTCTTAGCCAGTGCAGCTGGGCACGCCACTGAAGCCGAAGCCGACTGGCAAGAAGTGATCACCCGTGAAATTTCGATGCGAACCTTTTCCCGGCGAGCACTGGTCGAGAGCCTGACAGGTCGCGGCGCTCCGGAAGATGCCGAGCCGTTCCTAACCGAGCTCACCCTGTCTGGTGCGACACGCCATCTCGACATGGTGCTGCTGGTAGCTGACGCCTACCTGAAGAGGGGTGCTGGGAGTCTGGCCGCGGGCCACTACCGGGATGTGCTCAAGCACCAGGGCCGCGGCTCCGCGGCCGATGCCGCGCGTCTAGGCCTCGCACGATCACTCGTAGCCACCGGTGAGACGGACGCCGCCCTCTCCACGCTTCGTGAGACCCGCTTGCAACATTGGAATGCCGACGCCTATATCGAGGCAACGGTGGAAGAACGACGACTCCTGCGCGACAAAGGGCAGACGGTACAGCCGTTTAGCAACGCGCAGTATCGAACGCTGGTCAGACGCCTGCGTAACGCATCCCGCTACTCTCCAACCCTGAGTCTCATCGACGACTGGCGCACGACCTACGGGTCGACTGCAAGTGCTGATCGCATCGAGGCGGAGCTGATCTCAACCTTGTATGCGCAACGTGCCAACACCGAAGGGGTCGCGGCGTGTTTGCGGTTTTACGAACGCTTCCCGACCAGCGTGTTGATACCCAGTATTCGCCAGACAGACTTCCGTCTCGCGGTCCGCATGGCTGACACAGAACGCGCGCGTCGATCGGGCCTCGCTATGTGGGAGGGTCACGTCAACGGTGCAACGAGCCAGCAGCGGCGGAACGCCGCCGAGTTACTCGCAGCCTATCTCGTGGCTGTGGGCGACGTCGACGGTGGCCTAGAGCTCTATCGCGAGCTATTTCAATCCGCACCGTCGCCAGACGACCAGCGTGCAATGCTCTGGAGGGCTGGTGTCGCCGCCCTGCGTAACGGACAAGATGAACGCGCGCTCATCAACCTGCGTGCATTGATTAACCGTAACCCGAGCGGTGATCTGGCTCCGGCCGGGCTCTATTGGCTTGGCGCTGCCGAAACTCAAACCGGTGCCACCGAAGACGCTATCCGGCGTTTTCTCGTAGTAGCCAAACGCTACCCCTACCACTATTACGGATTACGTGCGCGCGCGCGTGTGCTCGAGCTGACCGGGAGGCAGGATGACGCTGAAATCGGAAGCCCAACGTTAGATTTTCCGACGCTCGCTCTCAGTTCCCGGACTCGTAACCGCGCAGAATTCAAGGCGGCCGTAATCCTGGCACGTGCCGGTATCACCGACGCAGCCGCATGGCACCTCCAGCGGCTACTTGATCAGCAGAAGCGCGATCGTGGCCTGGCACTGCTAGCCGCACGGGCTTCGGCGGAAGCGGGGGACTACGCAACTGTGTCACGTACCATCGCGAACCACTTCGGTGCGTTTCTCCAGAGGCGTGCACGCGGGCTTCCAGATGACTTTTGGGAACTAGTCTATCCGCGACCCTTCTGGAACGTGATTAATCGGTCTGCGGAATCGCATGACATCGATCCAGTCTTGCTATTGGCGTTGATGCGGCAAGAATCCAGGTTCGACCCAAACGCCAGGTCACCCGTAGGCGCGATCGGCCTGTTGCAAATTATGCCCTACACTGCCGAAGCGCTGGCTGAAAGCGCCGGCGTGGGGGAAATTGTTGAAAATGGTAGCGTCGATGAGGCGGCACTGACCGACCCAAGGATCAACTCGGCAATCGCGGCACAGCTTAACGCCAATTTGCTGGAAATGTTCGACAAAGCAGTACCACCAGTTGTGGCCTCTTACAACGCCGGCGAAGAACGCGTTGCGATCTGGTGGACCACTGCACGTGACTTACAGGAAGACTTCTTCGTCGACACGATCCCGTACTCCGAGACTCGTCGATTTGTCCGTGAAGTAATAGCAAATTACGCGGCTTATGAGCGTATCTACGGCGATCAATAGCCTAACGCCGTACTACCAGCACGTCGGCGATCGGAAGCCCCTTCGAGCAGGTCCGCGCCGATGTCATAGAAGATCGCCTGCGCACTCCCTTGCCTGCGCCGCGTCTCGAGCGCATGCCCGCGCGCCTCGAGCAGCGCAACGGTGTCAGGCGAGAACCCGTAGCGCTCATAGACAAGGCGATCGGGGAGCCACTGATGGTGGAAACGCGGTGCGTCGATCGCCTCCTGGATGTTCATCTTAAAGTCGATGACATTCACGATCGTGTGCAACACCGTATTGATGATCGTACGACCACCCGGGCTCCCAGTCACCATGACCAGGCGACCGTCCTTCACCACGATGGTTGGCGTCATACTTGATAGCATCCGTTTGCCAGGTTCGGCCAAGTTCGGACTGGTACCGATCGACCCGCGTTCATCAGTCAGACCGGGCCCTGCATTGAAGTCTCCCATCTCGTTGTTCAAGAGAAAACCAGCTCCCGTGACGACGATCTTAGAGCCATAGCCTTGCTCGAGCGTATAGGTCAGTGATATGGCATTACGATCGGCGTCGACGACCGACAGATGGGTCGTCTCGTTCCCTTCAGCGGGCCAATCGAAGCTCTCGGGCGATGAAATCGAAGCTCGGTCGTCGTTGATCGTAGTGCGTAGCCGCGTCGCATACGGCTTCGAGATCAGCCGTTCGATCGGCATCGTCGGGTTAAATTCTGGATCGCCGAGGTAGCGCGCGCGGTCTGCGTAGGCCCGTCGCATCGCCTCGGCCATACGATGTACCGTAGCAGCTGCGCCATGACCCGTTGCACGGAGATTGTACCCTTCGAGAATGTTCAGCATCTCTACGAGCGCCGTCCCACCTGAACTGATCGGCGGCATCGAAAAAACATCGTAACCTCGGTAGGTTCCGTGGGTTGGTTCACGTGTCTTCGCTATATAAGCCGAAAGGTCGGCGCGCGTGATAAGGCCATCATTGGCCACCATCTCGCGCTCAATAAGTTTGGCGGTTTCACCGGTGTAGAAACCGTCCGGTCCTTGTGCTGCGATCCGCGCGAGTGTACGTGCGAGGTCGGGTTGAGTGAAAACGTCGCCCGTTCGATACGGTTCGCCGTTCTTCGAGAACGCGGCTACGGAGGTCGCGTAGCGACGCATTAACGGCAGAACATCCTCAAGGGACGTCGCGAGTTCATGTGAAACGACAAAACCATCCCGTGCCAAAGTGATCGCTGGCTCGACAAGTCGATTCCACGGCAAACGTCCATGTTCTGACCACGCAAGGTGTAAACCAGCCACAGTGCCAGGCACACCGACGGCGACGTGACTGTTATGATGGAGTTCTCTCTTGTAGTCACCGTCGACGATGAACATATCGGGAGATGCCGCTGCTGGCGCGACTTCGCGAAAATCATAGGCAATTGGTGATCCAGATGCCGGTCGATAAAGCGCGAAACCGCCACCGCCGATGTTACCGGCAAAGGGAAATGTGACGGCCAGCGCGAACGCTGTCGCCACGGCAGCATCAACGGCAGCGCCCCCATCGCGAAGAACATCGACCCCCACGGCAGCAGCAATCGGCTCACGTGCTACGACCATCCCGTGCCGAGCCCGCATAGGCTGCGAGCTCGCACCAAGCGTAACGACGATGAGCAGCACAGCGACAGCGCAGGCGAGAGGCCGAAGACATGTTCTCATCTCCCCCCTTAGAATAGCGTGGTTACCGAAAAAGAAAAGAAATGCTCATGGCGTTAATCAGAACCATCAACCTTAAGAAGAGCTTCACGCCAACGTCAACATAACCATGATCTATGCGCAAATAATGGTTTTTGAGTCCACGGCATCGCAGACCCGACGATCGGTTGTGAACTGCGACGAAGCGGTACCACGCCAGCGCGACGATTTAGGGTCGCGCACCAGTGCGATCGCCCATTTCCTGCATGAGCTCGTTTTCTGTCAGACCCGTCCAGCAGTGCCCACGGTTCGGTCCATAGACAATGCGGGCGTCGAACGACGGATCCACCTCAGCTAGAAAGTCTTCCAGCAGCTGGACCGCATTGTTAAGATAGTAGTTGTCCGCGTCGCCGACCCAGATGTTGATTTTCCCTTTGAGCTTTGGGGCGAGCGTTTCCCAATTGCGAGCAAGCCGGAGTCTAAGATCGTACTGTTCCCAGTGGCCAGTGACTTCATGATCGATGACACCACTTTTCGGGTCCCAGAGCGGCACGGGCAACCCATCCTCACCCTTTGGTCCGTAGACCGCATTCCACGCGCCCCACTGCCGGCCTGACAACGGCCAGTGGTTGCCTCGTCCGAGCGTATTCTCCATACGCAATTCGTGCCGCATCGTGAAACGAACCTCACCATTAATCTCTCTGGCGCTAGCACGCTCCGCACCATCGGCATCTACGTAAGCATTGGTGTCTTCGTAGATATTCACCAGTTGGAATTGTCTGAAATCGATACCGTCTGGGCAGTAGGACCATGCGCCATTGAAGAAATCCGGATAGAAGATTTGGAGAGCCAACGATACCCACCCGCCCGTGGACGCTCCATCGACGACCCTGGACCCGGGGCGGCCGAGACCACGGAATCGATCCTCGATGTAGGAAATCAGTTCCTGCGTGATCGCATCCCCGTAGGGACCGTTGTTCGCCGAGTTCACCTGATACGGGTCGCCGTAGGGACCCGCTCCATCGAGATGCACCAAGATCATCCGTGGCGTGTCCTCCGCGAGCCAGGTTGTACGGAACGCTGCGCCTGTACGCATCAGTTGCTCGACACGTGTGTACCGTGTGCCATAGCCCCCAACATGGACGCGTATCGGATACCGCCGGTCGCGCTCGTCCTCGAATCCGCGTGGCAGGATGATGCCAGCTCGCAGATCGATCGGGCGGCCATGGAACGCGGTCAACAGCGCCGATCGGATCCGTACAAACCGCAGCAAGTCCGTGTCAGTCGGGAGATTCTCGTCCGGCACCCGCTCGGTGAACTCAAGTCGAATAACTGGATTGTTCTCGACAGGAACGGAAAGCGTCTGTGGACGGCTATAGAGATTACCCGGGGCATTCGGCGACTTCAGGTCACGGTTCATGTCGAGAACGGCTTGGACGTGGTAGTCACCAGGTGGGAGATCGGCGAATGTCTGATGAGGAAAAGAGGCTGCGGATTTATCGATCACAACGACACTACCGGTCTGAAAGTTCCGAACGTCAACGGCGAAGATCGGTGTAGCGTTGCCCACGACACGCCCGATGCGCAGGCGGGGCTCGCTCTGGTTCAGACGGCTGAGCGCAACGATGACCCGACCATCGACCGGTCCAACCAGGAGGTTGTCGGTAGTAATCACTTCGAAGCGGAGTCCATCGTCGTAAGAAGACGGGCCGACCTCGGTTACCGTCCTAGCGGCAGGCGGGTACGTGCCGACTGCCAAAAGTACGCCTGCAGCAACTCCTAAGCCAATCACCCCACGTGCGATCCATTTCACGACATCCTCACCCGTCGATCATAATGCTGAAGCTCACAATTACGGAATCTCAAGGAGTCACCATGACCCGAATCTTTTACCTTCCCGTGGTCGTCGCGATCGTCACACTCACCTTTATGTCAACACCCACAAGTGCCCAATCGTCAAACCACTTGCTCGACGTCGTCCAGCTCTTGGCGAACGGAGAGACCGTCTTTGGGTCGTTCGCCAACACCGAATCAGGAGCTGCTGGAGCGATAAACATGTCACGGTCACAGTCCGACTATATCTTCTTCGACATGGAGCACGGCACATTGGACATGAACGAGATGCGAACATACATGCAGTACCTACTCGACCCGGCAAAGATTCTAAGGCGCGGGCGACCAGGCACCAACATAGCAGTATGGGTACGCATACCTGCAAATGGCCGTGAGATGAACGAGTGGATGATTAAGAACGTGCTCGACCAAGGAGCACACGGTGTCATAACCCCTCACATTGAAACAGCGGAGCAAGCGTTACACGTGGTCCAGTCCATGCGTTATCCCCAACGAATCGGTGTGTCAGACATAGAACCGGAAGGACTCCGGGGTTCAGGACCAGGTAACGCCGTTCGGTACTGGGGAATCTCCGGAGCAGATTACCTCGCAAAAGCTGACGTCTGGCCTCTTGATCCAAATGGTGAATTACTCAATATGATTCAGATCGAGAACAAGATTGGCATCTCAAACGTCGAGGAGATCGCTAAGGTGCCAGGCGTCAGTATGCTAAGGCAGCACCTGGCGACCTTGGCATGGCTTATGGCGGAGACACCGAGGCCACCGAAGAAGCGATTCAGACAGTGCTCCGAGCAGCCACGGCGGCCAGCCTGCCATGCGCCATTACGGCAAACGCTAGCAACGTCGAGCAACGCATTCAGGAAGGATTCCGTGTGCTGATTGGTGGCCCAGAAATGATTGCGGTGGGTCGACGTGCAGTCGGAAGAGAGTAGACTAAGCGCGCACCATGAGATCCTGTCGAGGCAAAAGAACTAGAGTAAACACCGTGTTGGGTCAGTCAATAACCTTGCAATCCCGTCGTGGTCGATTCGTCGTTGCGAGTTTTGCACTTGCAGCATCAATACTCGTCACGAGTGGGTGCAACCCACAACAAGTCGACGGGCTCACCGTTCGGATCTCGATCGCCACGGGTGGAACAGGCGGCGTCTACTATCCCTACGGTGGTGGGATCGCAAAGGTAATCAGCGACCACCTCAACGGTGTTGAAGCCACCGCTGAGGTTACCGCAGGTACCGTCGACAATCTGAAATTCATCGCGAACCGATCCGCCGATCTGGCATTCGGTCTTGCCGATTCAATTGATGACGCAGCACACCAACGTGGAGTGTTCGCCGACTTCGGTGCAATACCTATACGTGCACTCGCGGTCCTCTACGACAATTACAACCACATCGTCTCAATCACTAGTTCCGGTATCGAGACGGTGTCTGATCTGAATGGACGCGTGGTATCGACCGGGGCGCCAGGGAGCGGAACCGAGGTGAGCGCTTTCAGAATTCTCGAGGCCGCTGGACTAAATCCAGAGACTGACATCACGAGGCAGAGCCTGGGTGCGGCACAGTCGGTCGGCGCGATCAAAGACAATAAGATCGACGCGTTCTTCTTCAGCGGCGGTATTCCAACCGGTGCCATCCTTGATCTCGCATCGACGCCTGGACGTACCATCAAGGTGGTGCCAAACGGAGAAACACTCGGAACGCTGCAAGAACAATACGGTTCGCTGGTCTACCACAACTCGCCCATCCCACCGTCGATCTATTCAGGAATGGAGGATACCGTCACGGTCGTTGCCGTCTCAAACGTTTTGGTCGTGCACGAGGAAATGAACGAGGCTCTAGCGTACGAAATCACCCGAGTACTATTTGAAAATGACGGTGAACTCGCGGCGGTTCATCCAATGGCTGCGGTGCTGACACTTGAGAACGCGACTGTCGGGTCGCCGATCCCATTTCACGACGGCGCAATCCGCTACTACAGGGAACGTGAAACCTGGCCTGAGTCACAGTAGACAGCATCTCTCTAGCGTACACGGCGACGGCCCACTAGAAGAGGCCGGCACCGTAGAATACCTGCGCGACTAACGAGGAGCGACGCTGAACACTCCAGACATACCGGTCGACGCACACGAAGGCCCCGAGTCAGAAGTCCCTACGAGGACACTCAGCGGAAAGACCGCCCACCTAGCCACGGCGCTCGCTGTTGGATTGTCATTGTACGCGTTTTATTGGGTCATCGGCATCGTGCAACCGCAGATTTACCGTGTCAGTTTCCTACTCATCACACTTGTCCTAACATTTATCGTCTTTCCGGCGAGCCCGCGTTGGCGCGCACAGGTGATGTGGCTCGACTGGGTATTCACTGCGTTCGCAGTCGTCGCGCTTGTCTGGCCAATTATCGATTTCGACCAGTTTGTCTATCGCGCAGCAACTCCATCAATCGTCGACCTCCTATTGGGTACGGTTACAACTCTGCTCGTCTTGGAAGCGACGAGACGAACGGTCGGCCCGATCCTCCCCGTCACGGCTCTCGCGTTCCTACTTTATGGCTACTACGGCCCACTCTTGGAGTTGGTGGGCCTTGACCTGTTTGCGCACCGCGGTTACGACACGACACGACTCATTGGCACACTGTACATGACGCTTGAGGGGATCTTCGGTGTGCCCTTAAACGTCGCCTCGACCTTTATTGTGCTCTTTACGATTTTCGGCGCCGTCCTTGCCCATTCAGGCGCAGGGCAATTCTTCATTAACTGGACGATGGCGGCGTTCGGTCGGTCCCATAGTGGTGCTGGCCCTGGTCGTACAGTCACACTTTCTGGATTTCTACTCGGTACTGTTTCTGGAAGCGGTGTAGCAACAACGGTGACACTCGGTGCCGTCGCCTGGCCACTACTCCGACGTGCCGGGTTTACAGCCGAGGTTGGTGGTGGAATTCTCTCAGCCAGCGGGATTGGCGCCATCATAGCGCCGCCGACGATGGGTGCAGCCGCGTTCCTTATCGCGGAATTCCTCCAGATCACCTATTTACAGGTGATTGTCATGGCAATCATCCCAGCGGCGCTCTATTACCTTTCAATCGTATTGATGATCGAGGCCGACGCGCGCCGACTTGGAACGCAAGCAGTCAATGTCGACATACCATCCGTTGGTGAACTCACCAGACAATCCGGCTATCAATTCCTTCCGCTCATCGCGATCGTTGTTCTCCTGCTTAGCGGGATGACACCATTTCGCGCTGTGTTTCTTTCGACGCTACTCGCGATCGCGCTCAGCTTTATCGAGTCAGAGCACGCACTCAAACCTCGGCGTCTCATCCAAGCACTCGAGGCCGGCGGGCGCGGTGTCCTATCGGTCGCGGCAACGACTGCGACCGCTGGGGTTATCGTCGGTGTCGTCACGCTCACCGGCCTTGGACTCAAGATAGCTGGGATAATCGTGGCGCTTGCTGGCGGGAGCATTCTTCTCACGGTGGTATATGCCGCGGTTGCTGTCTGGATGCTCGGTCTCGCCGTTCCTGTCACTGCGTCGTACATCATTGCGGCGGTCATGATTGCACCGGCGCTAACACTCGTTGGCGTACCTGACTTTGCTGCGCACATGTTTATTTTCTATTACGCCGTCCTTTCAGAGGTGAGTCCACCGACTGCACTCTCACCGTTCGCCGCTGCTGCAATCACTGGTGGTAATCCGTTCCAAACGATGATGATCACTTGGAAGTACACGCTACCGGCCTTCCTCGTTCCGTTCGCGTTCACTCTTAGCCCAGAGGGAGCCGGCGTGCTTCTCCAAGCTCCGTTCCTCGATGTTGTGCGAACCGTCGGCACAGCCGCGCTTGGGGTGAGCGCCCTCGCAATGGGGTTAGGTGGCTGGATGCGGCGGGCCGCATCGCCGCTTGAGCGGGTAGCAGCCACGACAGGAGGGCTCCTACTCTTCTATGCGACACCGTGGACCGACATCATCGGCGTCGGCTTGTTCGGTGTAGCAATCTCCATCCACCTGGCACGGACCCGCTAATCACGCGGGACAGACTCGCAAGCTCGTGTCGTGGAGATCTCCGTGTTTAGGCAAGGTCCCTCAAGGCTTCAACTCGTACAATACGGCTGTTTCTCGAACCGCGACTTCGTTAGTTGTACCGAGTATAGTGGAGTTCGACGTTCGATCGAGAGGAGTCAGATGACAATAATCATCCGCCAGCTTGCGCTTCCTTGTGCCTTGTTTGTCCTACTTGCCCAACCACTCTTCGCGCAAGGATTAGACTTCGCGAAACCTGAAGCGGTGGGTATGTCGACCGATCGGCTTACGCGGTTGACCGACGCATTACAAGGCTACGTCGATGACAACCGCCTAGCCGGCGCCGTCGCGATTGTCGCCAGGCGCGGGAAGATCGCCTACCTCGAAGCGGTAGGCCATCGAGACGTGGAGGTAGGCTCACCAATGCAGACGGATTCGATCTTTCGGATCGCCTCCCAGACAAAGGCGCTAGTAAGCGTCGGTGTCATGATTCTGCAGGAAGAGGGCAAATTGCTCATTACCGATCCCGTCGGTAACTACCTGCCAGAGTTCAAACAGACAAAGGTCGCCATCGCGAACGCACGAGGCAACTATGACATTGTCAGCGCGAAGCGGATGATCACCATTCGAGATCTTCTTACTCACACCGCCGGTATCAGCTACGGAAATGGCCCGGCGAGCGACCGGTGGGAAGAAGCCGGCATTACCGGCTGGTATTTCGCTAACCGCGACGAGCCGATTAGCGACACGATTGAACGTCTTGCCGATCTCCCGTTCGACGCACACCCAGGCGAGCAATGGATTTACGGCTACAACACAGACATACTCGGCGCCATGATAGAGAAAGTCAGCGGAAAAGTCCTCGACGAATTCATCCGCACGCGCATCCTTGAACCGCTCGGCATGAACGACTCTCACTTCTATCTACCTAGAACCAAAGAGACCCGTCTGACAGTGGTGTACTCATCAACCAACGACGGGGGTATCGAACGCGCTCCCAACCCAGGCCACATGGTGGGACAAGGTGCGTATCTCGATGGCCCGAGGTTGAGTTTCTCAGGTGGGGCGGGATTGCTATCAACGGCGACTGACTACGCACGGTTCCTGCAGATGTTGCTGAACGGCGGCGAGCTCGACGGAGCGAGGATTCTGACGCGGAAGACAGTTGACCTAATGACCGTGGATCATATCGGAGACATCCCGTTCCGGAACGGCCAAGGATTCGGACTCGGTTTCTCGATCGTGAAGAACACAGGCACCAACGGCCTACCGTCGTCGATCGGGGAGTTCGGATGGGGCGGCGCTTATCATTCCACTTACTGGGTGGATCCGGACGAGGAGTTAGTCGTCGTTTACCTAACTCAACTCATTCCTGCCCGAAACGTGGACGACCACGGCAAGCTCCGTGCGCTAGTTTATCAGGCGATCTTTGATTAGTGACGTGGCTTGTCCTCGCAAAACCAAACAATACGACTGGGACCGTCAGTCCAAGGAGGAACATTGACCAAAACGGAGCTCGTCGACAAGCTCAACCAGGACCTCGCCGACGAGCTCGGCGCGATCATCCAGTACATCATTTACGCCGCACGAGCGACCGGACCGTATCGTCCGCAATTATCACAATTCTTTCTTGCAGAAGTGGCCGACGAGCAATTGCACGCGCAGTTCCTAGCTAACAAGATCGTCGCACTTGGTGGGAATCCGACAACCGTACCTCGCAAGGTGCCAATACCGGAATCGAACCGCGAGATGCTAGAGGCGGTCCTCACCGCCGAACGACAAGCGACTGCCGCCTACACCGTGCGCGCTACCGAGGCTGAGACCTTCGGAGACAAGGGCCTCGCTGTGCAGCTCGAGGACTTTATTCGAGACGAGAGTAATCATGTTGAGGAGACCGAGCGGATCCTTCGCGACTGGCCGCTGTGAGCAGTTAGCTTCGCACGACCGTTTGAGCACCGTATAGACTCACGTTAGACGCGCGTCAGCTTCCGGTACCTAATGCGATGTGGCCGGTCCGCTGCAGCGCCGAGCCGCCGACGGCGGTCAGCCTCGTAGTCGGCATAGTTCCCGGTGAACCACACGACCCTGCTACTACCCTCGAACGCAATAATGTGCGTCGCGATCCGATCCAGAAACCAGCGATCGTGGCTCACCACGACGGCGCATCCCGCAAATTCGACGAGTGCGTCCTCGAGCGCACGCAACGTGTCGACGTCGAGGTCGTTGGTCGGCTCGTCCAGTAGCAGCAGATTGGCGCCGCCACGGAGTAGCTTCGCAAGGTGTACGCGGTTCCGCTCACCGCCAGACAAACTACCAACCTTGCGCTGTTGGTCAGGTCCTTTGAAGTTGAACCACGACACGTAGGCGCGTGAGGCGACGCTCCGCTTCGCAAGCGTTAGTTCATCTTGCCCATCAGAGATCTCCTCCCAAACGGTCTTGTCCGAATCCAACTCGCGTCTCTGATCGACATAACCCAACTGGACCGTTTCACCCAGCCTGATGGCACCTGAATCTGCCTCCTCTTCACCCGAAATGAGCTTGAGTAGAGTCGTCTTGCCAGTCCCGTTCGGTCCGATCACCCCGACGATCCCGGCCGGTGGCAACGTGAACGACAGACCGCCGATAAGTGCTTGGTCCGCGTATCCCTTAACCACATCGGTGGCCTCGACGACGATATCGCCCAAGCGGGGGCCAGGTGGGATGTAGATTTCTACCGAGTCTATCTTCTGGGCCACGTCTTCGTTCAAAAGCCGCTCGTAGGCGTTCAGGCGAGCCTTACCCTTGGCTTGGCGTGCCCGCGGTGACATCTGGATCCATTCCAGCTCGCGTTGGAGGGTGCGGTGTCGCTTCGACTCTCGCTTGGCCTCGACGGTAAGTCGCTGTTGCTTCTGTGCCAGCCACGACGAGTAGTTACCTTCCCACGGAATCCCGGCACCACGGTCGAGTTCAAGGATCCAGCCGGCAACGTTATCGAGGAAGTACCGATCGTGTGTGACCGCCACGACAGTACCCTTGTAGTCAACCAGAAACCGCTCGAGCCAGGCGACCGATTCAGCGTCAAGATGGTTCGTCGGCTCGTCAAGCAGGAGCAGATCAGGAGCCTGTAACAACAAACGGCACAGGGCGACACGACACCGCTCGCCCCCTGAGAGCGTCGCGATGTCTGCAGTACCGGGTGGAAGTCGAAGCGCATCCATGGCCATCTCGACACGCGAATCGAGATCCCACGCGCCTACGGCGTCGATCTTGTCCTGGAGGACACCTTGTGCCTCAAGCGCCTCATCCATTTCTGGCGAAACGAGCCCTTCCGAGAGCGACGCCACAACGGCGTCATATTGTTTGAGGAGCCCGCGCATCGCGGCGACTCCCTCATTGACGTTACCCGCCACGTTCTTAGTCTGGTCCAGCCGTGGCTCCTGTGGAAGATATCCAACGCTGAGCCCATCTGCCGGAAACGCCTCGCCGTCGAACTCCTTGATTTCCCCGGCCATGATGCGAAGGAGCGTGCTCTTGCCCGCCCCGTTCAGTCCCAGCACACCGATCTTGGAACTGGGAAGAAAAGACAACCAAATGTCCTTGAGGACGGTATGGTCCGGTGAATAGACCTTGCCAAGCCCCTTCATCGTGTAGACGAATTGTGGTCCCATATCAAGTCCTGTGAAATCACCAACGCATCACTAACGCACCAGATGAAGGCTATCACAGCCTAGAGACCCTGACCGAGAGCTGTGGGTTCTATAATGTGGCGCGTCAATGTCCGAAGTACCAAATGTTACTCTTGCGCTCACGCCCCGCACACGCGCCCGGAAGAAAAACCCGGTCTGGGTACGCTGGTCGGATGATAAATTGCTCGACGTCCGCATCTGCGACCTCGGTGTCACCATCGAGGGCACACCGGTCGAACGTCGGATCGCCGAGGTGCAAAAGGAGCTGTCCGCCCGCGGTATTGATTTCTGCCCGTATTATTGGCTTTCGGATGAATGGTTCACTCCAGATGGCGTGCCGGGTGTCGCGATTCCATTCTACCTCGCCCATCGCCGCCTTGCGCGTCTCGAGCTGAGTCAGATGCTTGAGGTAGAAGGAGGTGCGAAGGCGTGGTGCATGCGCATCCTGCGCCACGAAGTAGGTCACGCGATTGATCACGCGTACCGGTTACAGCGACGGCGTCTACGACAAAAACTCTTCGGTAAGTCGAAGACCGAATATCCCGAATACTACACGCCGCGCCCCTACAGTAAGAGCTTTGTGCTTCACCTCGATTCCTGGTACGCACAAAGCCACCCGGACGAGGATTTTGCTGAAACTTTCGCCGTCTGGCTCACACCGCAGTCGATGTGGCGCCGGCGCTACGCGGAGTGGCCGGCACTGAAGAAACTTGAGTACATGAACGAACTCATGCGCGAAATAGCCCGCAAGGAACCACTTCAAACTATCAAGTGCATCGTCGATCCACTCTCACAGATCAAGAGTACCCTACGCCAACACTACCAACGAAAACGCAAACATTATGGGATCGACTACCCAAACTTCTATGACCGCGACCTGCGACGCCTATTCTCAGATGCCCCAGAGTTCGCCGACAACCTGTCGGCTACGCAATTTCTCAAGCGGATCCGACACGACGTGCGCCGGCTCGTTGGTGGGTGGACATCCACGTATCAATACACGATCGACCAAGTACTGGAGGACATGATCTCTAGATGTAAAGAACTGAACCTGCGGTTGACGACACCAGAGGATCGAGCGAAGCTCGATTTCACTGTACTGCTCACAGTGCAAACCATGAATTACCTACACGGTGGAAGGCACCGGGTGGCACTATGAAAAAGCTTCGCGTGCTTGCTTTGATGCACGACTACATGGTCCCACCCAAGGACATGACGGGCCATGACCTCGCCACGGTTGAGTGGAAGACCGAGTTCGACGTCACGAGCACACTAGCGGACATTGGTCACGACGTGCAGATGCTCGGTGTCAAGGACGACCTCCGTGCGATCCGACAGACCGTGGATGAGTTTAAACCGCACATTGCCTTTAACTTAATGGAAGCATTTCACGAAGTCGGCGTCTTCGACATGAACGTCGTGAGCTATCTGGAGCTATTACGGCTGCCCTACACCGGCTGTAACCCACGCGGGATGCTGCTCTCACGAGACAAAGCACTTTCGAAAAAGCTAATGGCGTATCACCGAATTCCAGTCCCAGAATTTGCTGTTTTTCGACGGGGTCTGGCGATCAAGAAGCCGCGGCGCCTTAAGTTTCCTGTTATCGTCAAGTCTCTGACGCAAGAGGCCTCGATTGGAATCGCGCAAGCGTCCGTCGTGGACGACGACACCAAGTTACGGGAGCGGGTGCAGTTCATCCATGACTCGGTTGGCACCGACGCTATAGCGGAACGCTTCATTGAAGGACGTGAGGTCTACGTCGGTGTCATGGGGAGCGAACGCTTGCAGGTATTTCCCGTCTGGGAGATCCACTTCAGCAAGATGCCGGACGGTGTGCACCGGATAGCGACGGACCGCGTGAAGTGGAGCGCCAAGTATCAGAAAAAACATGGCATCAAGACAGCCCAGGCAAAGGATCTACCAAACGGGCTAGAGGAACATATCCAGAAAGTGTCGAAGCGCGTCTACCGCGCCCTGGAGATGAGTGGCTACGCCCGCATGGACCTCCGTCTCAGTGACGACGGTAACTTCTATGTGTTGGAAGCAAATGCGAACCCACAATTAGCGTTCGGAGAAGATTTCGCGGAATCAGCTGAGTGTGCCGGGGTCACTTACGAGGACCTCATCCAACGCATTGTAAACATCGGGCTCCGCTGGCAGCCGGAACGCGCTGGATAGCGACAGGAGACAGGACGGGAGGGAAACTAGACTCTACTGCAGTTGGAAATTAACCTCGGTAATGGTCCCGCCGGTTACCGTTACCTGTTGAGGCATGCCCTCGTAACGCTCATGCCAAATCAATAACTTGTAGGTACCGGCCGGGATACCGCTCAGCTCGAAACTGCCATCAGTCCTACTCACCGTTCCGACATCACCGGTCACATATACCCACCCCCTCATCCAGCCGTGTGAGTCGCACTCGATACGGACGACGCCTGGCCGTCTGAGCGGACGCTTGATTTCGAGACCTGGGACCGGAATCGCGATATTGAAAGACGTGCGTTGCCGGTCGTCGTAGGCGTGGGTCGTGTGCAGTGTTTCGTCCTGACTCGTAACGGTCACCTGGCTGAGGGTTCTAGCGACCTGTACTCGTGGCACAAAGTAGCAGCCGACGTTGTTTATTATCGGTTCCGGTGCAATATCCCCCCATGGCACGCCTGCCACAATGACAACCGCATTAGCTACACCACCGGAAGGATCGACGACTGTTGCTTGATCTTCAACTTCGTCACCACAGACTGATTGATCAGTCGTCACCTGGACCATTACTTTGTCGGGCACGGTGTCGATCTTAACGAGTCCGCGAATCGTTCCCGTGCTTTGCACACCTGCCACGACAGCGCCCAACTCCCAAACCAGTACACCGGAAATGACGAAAATACCACTAGCGGTGAGCGCACGGTTCCTAAACCTTGACCTAATGACCATAACGACCTAATTCGCTCCGGATCCTATCGCAACTATCCTCAACTCTACAGCCCGCCCGAGATTCAAGACCCGGCGGGAAGATCCACTTGTACCGGTTCCGGTGAAAAATCCTCACCCGGATTGATGAACCGGTTGGATTCCAGCCGGTACTGCTTCTCGTAGAGCTGTTTATATCGTCCGTCAACCGCGAGCAGCTTATCGTGTGTGCCGCGCTCAACGATCTCACCGCCCTCGAGTACCAGAATTTGATCCGCGCTCTGGATAGTCGAGAGGCGATGCGCGATGACAAAGGTGGTTCGGCCCGCGCGCAAGGCCTTCAGGCCATCCTGAACCATCATCTCACTTTCGCTATCGAGACTCGACGTTGCTTCGTCTAGAATAAGCAAGCGCGGGTTCGCTAGAATGGCTCGCGCAATGGCGACCCGTTGACGTTGCCCGCCCGACAACTTGATCCCGCGCTCACCAACAATCGTGTCGTAGCCATCGGGAAATCCCTGAATGAATTCGTGACAGTGTGCGATTCGGCTTACTTCACGGATTTCCTCGTCTGTCGCGTGCGGTTTAGCGAAACTGAGGTTGGCCGCAATGGTCCCATCGAACAGGAAATTTTCCTGCAACACTACACCGAGAAAAGCGCGGTAATCCTTAAGACGAATGGTTTCAAGATCGCGTCCGTCGATCAACACCCGACCCGACGTGGGACGATTAAAGGCCATCACTAGACTGATGAGTGTGCTCTTGCCAGACCCACTCGATCCGACCAGTGCCGTGGTAGTACCTGGCAGAGCCGTTAGCGACACCCCCTTGAGCACCGGCACGTCGGCCTCGTATTCGAACCAGACGTCAGACAGGCCGACCTCACCGTCCATCGAGCTAAGCACGTCGCGTGCCGCGTCCTCCTCGTCTTCGGTCGCCGTCTGTCGGATCTCATGGATGCGGTCGAGTCCAGCAAACGCCTCCGTAATCTGGGTGCCGATCGCTGAAATCTGAATCACCGGCGCAATGACGAGGCCGGTGAAAATAACATATTGGACGAGTGCACCGGTCGTCCAATCACCAGCTATCAGCGCTCGCCCGCCAAGCACGATCATCAGTGCTCCGATAGTACCCATCACCAGTGTTGCAAGAGACGATACCGCGGAGACACCGGTCACAGATTTCGCGACGTTGCGCAATAGTCTGTGGGTACCTTTGGCGAAAACGAGCTGTTCGCGTTTCTCAACCGCATACGCCTTGACAACGCGGATCCCGCCGATCGTCTCGGCTAACCTACCAGTGACCTCAGCGTTGAGCTTGCCACGTTCTCGAAACAATGGCCGCAAGCGCGAAAAGGCCCACGACATCGAAACTCCGAAGACAACGAGGATGACAAGCGTTAGGCTCGTCAGCTGCCAGTTGAGATAAAAGAGTACGGCGAGCGCAATGGATGCCGTTAGAATCCCACCGGTCAGCTGGACCAACCCGGTACCCACAAGGTTCCGGATCCCCTCAGCGTCGGTCATGATACGAGAGATCAGGATACCGGTCTGGGTGGAGTCGTAGTACCGGACCGGAAGCCGCGTGACGTGCACCATCACCTGTTTACGCATCTCGGTAATCGCACGCTGGGCCGTCACACCGAGAACCTGCGAGAGCCCGAATGACGTCACCGACTGGACAAGGGTGGCACCCATCCCGAGACTGGCGAGCAGTATTAGCTGGTCGCCGCGTCCGTTCGGAACGATGTCGTCGATCACGTACCTAGACATCGCAGGTAACACGAGGCCGGCGAGTCGACTGACCAGCATCATCACCAACCCAAGCATCAGTCGATAACGGTACCGCCAGACGAGGTCGTACGCCTCTTGCCACGAACCGATAGTCGAACGTTTCTTCTTGTCAGCGCTCACGGATCAGCCTCTGCACTCCCTCAGCCTCAATTCTCTCGTCGACGATGGTGAAAGCCCCACTACATTCGGACCTCGCATGACAGTATTGCGGTTCAGTCACATACTACGGGTATTCTCCCTCGTAGCACCTTGTGAGGCGAATGGGTCACCACTCTCGATGCAACACGGGACTGTCACCATCGACTGCTAACCTTCAGATTCAGAAAAATAGTTGTGGTAGACTTTCGCCGTGTGTTCACCATCCCGCCGCATCATTCACATCGACATGGACGCCTTCTACGCTTCGGTCGAACAAAGAGACAACCCTGACCTGCGCGGCAAGCCAGTCGCAGTGGGTGGTCGACCTGAGAATCGGGGCGTCGTCGCGGCAGCGAGTTACGAGGCACGGACTTTTGGAGTGCGCTCGGCTCTCTCAATGGCAAAAGCGGTCCGCCGCTGTCCTGAACTCGTGATCGTCCGGCCTGATTTCACCAAGTATCGTAATATTTCCAAGGAAATCTTCCAGCTCTTCCGGACCGTAACTCCGAACGTCGAGCCATTATCACTCGACGAAGCCTATCTCGACGTGACCGAGAACGCCTGGGGCGAGCCGCTGGCCATGACCGTCGCGAGACGTCTAAAGCACGAGATTCGTGAAAAGACCCACCTGACGGCGTCTGCCGGCGTCGCACCGAATAAGTTCCTAGCAAAAATCGCCTCAGCTTGGCAGAAGCCTGACGGTTTAACGGTAGTGCCACACGAGCGTGTCGAAGCATTGCTTCAACAGCTTCCCGTGGAGGCTCTGTGGGGTGTCGGACCTGTCACCGCCCGAAAGCTACGCAAGTACGGTATCAAGAAACTGGTGGACTTACGTCGATTTGATGGAGAGAGCTTGACCCGTGTCGTTGGCCAGCAGGCGGACTGTCTGCGACGCTTAGCGCACGGCATCGACGATCGGCCAATCGTATCTAATCGAGCGGCTAAGTCACGTAGTTCCGAGAACACCTATTCCAAGGACCTTGATGACCTAGGCGTCATCAAGGCCGAGATCGATCGAATGGCTCGTCAGGTAGCCACCTGGCTCCGCTGTAAGGCGATATTCGCCCGGAGCGTGACCATCAAGGTACGCTACTCTGATTTCACAACGATCACGCGTTGCGAAACCCGTGTTTCCTGCACTCGTAACGCTGAAAGCATCGCCAGGAGGGCCGTCGCACTTCTCGACCGAACGGCGGTGGGCGAACGACCCATCCGGCTGCTGGGCGTCGGTGTCCACAACCTAACGCTGACGCCCGAGGCCGCGGACGGCAGCCACGCCCATGAGCCACTTCTCTGGGACGCGGAAATTGCACCGGTAACTGGCAGCCACAGGGTATGATCGTTTGATGCTAAAAGGGTCGCGTGACGGGATCCTACGGAAGATCCAACCAGTCAGCGTTCACGGTCAGATCTCCCTGAACGTTCACTACAACGATATCGACGACCCGGACGGACCAACTGCCCTCGCCCGGGTCGGACCAGAGTCGACAGACCGAGATCTCGAGCCTGGAGACCGTATCCGGCTTGAATACGTACTAGGGGCAGTCACGAGTGTAACCCGCGCAGAAGCGGATGACGAACCCCGCAATCACTCTAAACCGCCACGTTCCTAGCTACATATCACCATCGTTGGCGGGAATTAGACCGTGTGGCATTACGCGCATACAAGCGCCTGAACCCTCTAAGGTTTTTCGTCGATGAACGGTCAGCGTTTCGATCTTAAGGAGCTTGGTTGGAACGAGTTCTTCACCAGCGCATTCGATACGCTCGGAGACCGAGACCTGGTGCCTGCGCGCGTCTGCATTCAGCACAACTACCTCTATCACGTCTGGGCATCGCAGGGTGAACTGTTGTCCGAATCATCCGGCAAGCTTCGGCGCGAGGCTAGCGGACCCGACGAACTACCGGCGGTCGGAGATTGGGTCGGCGTGAGCGTCAACGAGAAAGAGCGAAAGGCAACCATTCGAGCAGTCTTACCGCGACGGAGCCACTTCTCGCGTAAGGCGGCCGGGGATCCAACAAAGCAACAGGTGGTCGCGGCCAATATCGATGTCGTTTTTCTAGTGACCGGGCTCGATAACGA
>Ga0310345_10000785_pt1 | contig 41171 bp, 38 predicted proteins | sample HC15DNA20500_MG_FD_204667 | JGI IMG/M metagenome (GOLD analysis project Ga0310345, IMG submission 204667) | Marine microbial communities from station ALOHA, North Pacific Subtropical Gyre - HC15-DNA-20-500_MG | ecosystem: Environmental > Aquatic > Marine > Oceanic | place: Pacific Ocean: North... | reverse complement strand
GTCGAGGCCGGACCCGTCCGGCCCGATAAGGACGACGGCGTCGGACGGCGGGGCGACGGGGAGCGCGCCGTCGGCCGGCTCGACGCGCGGCGGCTGCGGGCGGTCGAGGTCGTGCTGGAGCCAGCCCGGGGGGGCCGGCGCGTGGGGGCGGGCGGGCGCGGCGGACATCGGCGGGGTCGGGGCGGGCGACGAACACGCGCCGAGGACGGCGACGAGGGCGAGGACGGAACAGCGGGCGATCACGGCGACGGGCGCGGGGAGAGCCCCAGAATACGCCCCCTCCCGCCGGTCTCGGGGGAAACCGCACGGCACGGGGCTATGCCTAATTCTATATAGCGGTATGTCGTCCCCCGCCCCCCCGGCCAACGTCCGTCTCCGTCAGTCGCTGGCCGATGCGCTCGCTCAGTACGTCGCCGACGAGGGCCTGACGCAGACCGAGGCCGCCGTCCGCCTGGGCGTGACGCAGCCCCGCGTGAGCGACCTCGTCCGGGGGAAGGTCGAGCGGTTCACGATCGACGCGCTCGTGGCGATGCTGGAACGCGTCGAACGGTCCGTCTCCCTCGGCCTCGAGCCGGACGCGGGCCCGGGCGCGCTCCTGAGCGGCGTCCTCGACGCCATCTTCCCGTTCGTCGCCCTCCTCGACACCGACGGGGCCCTCCTCGAGGTCAACCGCTCCGTGTTCGAGGCTTCCGACGTGACGCCCGACGACGTCAACGGGCGCCCGTTCTGGGAGGGCTACTGGTTCGGCCATGACCCGGACCTCCAGGCCACCGTGCGCGAGGCCTGCGCGCGCGCGGCCAAGTCCGAGTCGGTCGCCTTCAACGCGGTCGTGCGGACGTCCGAGGCCGGCCGGCTCCCAGTCGACGTGCGGGTCCAGCCGGTCCGCGACGAGGCCGGCCGGGTGACGCACCTCGTCGCCTCGGCCGTCGACGTCTCGCGGCGGGCAGCGACGGAGGCGGCGTGGCACGAGACGGAGGCCCAGTACCGGACGCTCTTCGAGTCGATCGACGAGGGGTTCTGCGTGCTCGAGATGATCTACGACGCGACCGGCCGAGCCGTCGACTACCGGTTCGTCGAGGCCAACCCAGCCTTCGAGCAACACACGGGCCTCGTCGACGCCGTCGGGCGGACGGCCTGCGAGTTGATCCCCGGGCTGGAGCGGTACTGGGTGGAGACCTACGCGCGCGTGGCCGCGACGGGCGAGGCGACCCGGTTCCAGCAGGGCTCGGCGGCGATGGGGCGCGAGTTCTCAGTCGAGGCGTTTCGCGTCGGCCCGGCGGAGGCGCGACGCGTCGGGCTCCTCTTTACCGACGTCACGGAACAGAAGCGGGCGGAGGCCGCGCTCCGGGAGGCGAACGAGACGCTCGAGGAGCAGGTCGAGGCGCGGACCCGCGAGGTCCGCCACCTCGCGCAGGCCCTGACGATGGCCGAGCAGGAAGTTCGCCGGAGGATCGCCCACGTGCTCCACGACGACCTCCAGCAACTCCTCCACGGGGCCCAGATCGAGGCCCACGTGGCCGACGCCGAGCGGGTCGAGGCCGTGCTCGACCGGGCCCTCCGCCTCACGCGGTCGCTCTCGTACGAGCTCAGCCCGCCGGTCCTCCGCGAGGACGAGGTGGGTGTCCTCCTCGGCGCGCTCGCCGAACAGCACCGCCAGCGCCACGGGCTCGACGTCGCGGTCGAGGCGGACGAGGTCGCGATCCCCGAGGAGCACCTCCGGATCCTGCTCTACCAGATCGTCGGCGAGCTCCTGTTCAACGTGGCCAAGCACGCCGGGACCGACCGCGCGACGGTCCGCGCCGCGCGCGTCGACGGGCACGTCCGGGTCGAGGTCCTCGACGAGGGCGTCGGGTTCGAGCCGCCGCCACAGGACGCGCTCCGCGGGGGCGGAGGGCTCGGCCTGCCGACCGTCTGGGAGCGCGTCACGCTCGTCGGCGGCCGGCTCGACGTGGCCTCGACGCCGGGCGAAGGCACCCGCGTGACGCTCGAGCTCCCGTCCGCCGACGCCTAGCTCGCCTCGGCGCGTCGCCGGGCCATCCCCCCTCCCGAGGCGGACCGGGCCACGCGACCGCTAGACGGCCGACTCCACGAGCCGCTCGCGGACGGCCTTCGCCACGGCCGCGCTCCCGTTGTGGACGTGGAGCTTGGCGTAGATGCTCTGCACGTGGCTGTTGACCGTGCTCAGGCTGACGAACAGGCGGTCGGCGATCTGGGGCTGCGTGTGGCCCTCGACCATCTCGGCGAGGACCTCCGTCTCGCGCTTCGTCAGGCCGTAGTCGGGCGCGGGCCGCCGGGCCTCGAACGACGCCAGCACGAGGCGGGCCACCTGGCGCTGCATGAGCATCCCGCCCGCGCGGGCCTCGCGGATGGCGCCCAGCAGTTCGTCGGGCGAGGCGCTCTTGAGGAGGTACCCGCTGGCGCCGGCCCCGAGGGCGGCGTAGATCGTGTCGGCGTCGTCGCGGATCGTCAGCATGACGACGACGGAGCCGGGAAGCCGGGCTTTCAGCTCGGCCAGCCCCTCGATGCCGGTCACGCCCGGGAGGTTCACGTCGAGGAGCACGACCTCGGGCCAGCCGCCCTCCGGCGTGCCGGCCCCGATCCCGGCGACGCGGGCCAGGACGGCCTCGACGCTCCCGAACGTCTCGACCGAGTGGACGTTGGCGCGGACCAGTTCTTCGACGGCCGCGCGGTAGTCGGCGTCGTCCTCGACGAGCCAGACGACGGCGGAGGACAAGTCGGAGTCGGACATGGAGCGGGGGCGGACGGGGAATCGTAGAGTAGCGCGACGGGGGACGGCGGGGCCTCGCGTGATCACCCGAGTTCGGCGGCGAAGCGGACGGCCGTCCCGCCCCCCTCGCGGGGGGCCCAGGTGACCGCACCGCCGAGGGCCTCGGCCCGGCGGCGCATGGTGGTCAGGCCGCGGCCGGCGGCGGCGGTGGCGGGGTCGAAGCCGGTCCCGTCGTCCTCGACCGTGAAGGCCACGTGCTGGGCGTCGGCCTCGATCCGGACGTCGACCCGGTCCGCCTCGGCGTGGCGGACGGCGTTGTGGAGGGCCTCGGTAAAGAGGAGGTAGAGGTCGCGGCGGGCCTCCATCGCGAGCGGCAGGGGCGGGACGTCGGCGGGGGCCGCGACGCTCCCGCGCCCCTCCAGCGTGGCGACGGCGAACTGCTCCATCCGCGAGACGACCGAGGCGAGGTCGTCGTGCTCGGCGTCGACGAGCCACACGGTATCGCGGAGGTCGCCGACGACCGACCGGGCCGTCGAGGAGAGCGTGGCGAGCGTGTCGCGCGCGCCGTCGGGCAGGGCGGCCGTCCGCCCGACCATGTCGAGGCGGAGGGCCACGCTCGAGATCTTGCTCCCGATCCCGTCGTGGAGGTCGTCGGCGATCCGTCGGCGCGTTTGCTCGACGCGTCGGATCTGGGCGATCCGGTAGCGGTGGCCCCCGTACCCGATGGCCCCGACGAGCCCGACGACGAGGAGCCAGAACGGGACCGTCCGCCAGAACGGGGGCCGGACGCGAAGCGGGACCGACACGGGCTCGCTCCAGTAGCCGTCGCGGTTCGTCGCGGCCACCTCGAACGTGTAGCGGCCGGGCGCGAGGGCCGGGTAGCGCGTCTCGGGGCCCGCCGGGGCCCACCGGTCCGAGGCCCCGACGAGGCGGACGCGGTAGCGCGTCTTGTCGGGCTGGCGGAGGTCGAGCGCGGCATACTCGAACGCCACGTCGTTCTCGCGGTGCGGGACCTCCAGCCCGCCGCGGAGCGCGCCGAGCGGCCGCGGCTCCCCGTCGACCCGGAGGCCGGTGAGGACGAGCGGGGCCGGCGCGTCGTCGACGGCCACGGCGGCGGGGTCGAAGACGGTCAGCCCGCCGGCGCCGCCGACGGCGATCTCACCCGTCGGCCCCTGGTCGCGCGCGTACCAGTACAGCTCCGACGTCGCGAGCCCGTCGGCCTCGGCGAACGGCGTGAACACCTCGGCCCGGGGGTCGAACCGGACGAGGCCGAGGTTCGTGCTCAGCCACACGAGGCCGCGCCCGTCGACGAACAGCCCGCCGACGCCGTCCGGCGGGAGCCCGTCCGCGGGCTCGTAGACGCGGCAGGCCCCCGTCTCGCGGTCGAGGCGGCGGAGCCGCGCGTCCCGCCCGCCGATCCATAGGGGCCCGCCGGGCTCGACGGCGAGCGAGAGGATCCGGTCGCCGAGCCCGCAGTCGGCCGCCGCGGGCCGGGCCCGGCCCGTGGCGAGGTCGAGCCGCCACAGCCCGTCGCCGTCGGTGGCCACCCAGAGCGCGCCGTCGGCCTCGACCGCCTGCCACACGTCCGTACCCGGGAGCCGTCCCGGCCCGTCGAGCGTGGCGTAGCGGACGACGACGCGGCGCGCGCGGGCGTCGAAGCGGACGAGGCCCACCTCGCTCGTACTCACCCACAGATGCCCGGGGTACCGCCGGCTCGGAACGATGTCGGCCACAACGCCTCCCTCCTCCCCGCCCACTTCCAGCGCGAACGACTCCAGCTCGCCGGCGCCAGGGCGGAACCGCCATAGCGTCGCCCCGCGCCCGCCGAGCCAGACGTCGCCGCGGTCGCCCTCCTGGATGGCGAAGAGGACGGCGAGCGGGTGCGGCGCATCGAACCACCGCTCGGCTCGGCCGGTCCGCCGGTCGATCCGGTGGAGTCCGCCCTGGATGGTCCCCGCCCAGACGACGTCCGGGTCGCTCGGCGAGAGGTGGACCCCGAGCACCTCGGGCACGGACAGCGGACCGCCGCTTCCGCTCCGGAACGCCGTGAACCGGGGGGGAGCCGCGTCGGCGTGGTAGGCCCCACGTGTGGTCCCGATCCAGAGCACGCCGTCGCGCTCGGCGAGCGAGAGCACCTCGGCCCGGTCGAACGCGTCGGCGAGCCCCGTCGCGGGCGGCATCGGCCCGAGCGTGCCCGCGCGCGCGTCGAGCAGGCGGACGCCGCCGCCCCGGTACCCGACCCACACGTGGCCAGGCCGGACGACCGACGGGGCGAGCGTCCATACCGGCGCGCCGCCGCCGGGCAGCCGTTGTCGGGCTTCGTCACCCAGCCCGACCAGGCCGCCCGACTCGCGCCCCGCCCACAGCGTCCCGTCCGCCTCGGCGAGCGCGAGGACGTCCCGGAGCGACCGGTCGTGGCGGGCCGCCCCACGACCGACCCAACTCAGCCCGCCCGTCGTCGCGGCGACCACGCCGCCGCCGGGGCGCGCCGCGAGCGCCCGGACCGTGTCGGAGGCGACGTGGCCCCGGTCGGCCGAGAACCGCCGGACCCGCCCGTCGCCGACGCGGAGCACGCCCCGGCCGACCGTCCCCACCCAGACCGGGCTCCCCTCGTCCGCAGCGCCCACGGCGAGCGCGCGGACCTCGACGCCGTCGCCGAGGCGGACCCGCCGGAACGCCGCCGCGCCGGGCGCCCGGCGCCACAGGCCCTCGGTCCCGCCGGCCCAGACCGCCCCGTCCGGCGTCGTGGCGAGCGCGTAGACGTAGCCGCCCTCCTCCCCCACCGCGTGCCCGCGGACCCGCACGCCGTCGAAGCGGTCGACCGTGGCCTCCGACCCAAGCCAGACGAACCCCTCGTCGTCGGCCGCGAGGGCCGTCACGGCAAAGCTGCTCAGGCCGTCGGGGAGGCCGATGTGGTGGAACTGGAGCGGCGGCGGCTGGGCCGCCGCGCCGGCGACGAACGCGAGGAGCGCCAGCCTGACGGCGACGCGCATGGGCACGGGCTTCGGGGGCCGCGAACATAGGCCCGGCCAGGCCCGACCGCGCCACGGCCCCGGCTAGGTGAACGAGCCGCAGGGGTACTCGCGGAGCATCACCGTCTCCGGCTCGCCCTCGCCGGCCTGGGCGTCCTCCTGGAGCGTGCCGTCCCCGGAGACGGCGATCCACCCGACCCGGAGATGGACGCCCCCGTTCGCATTGACCTCGAGCCGCGTGTCGACGGTCGTGAGGGTGCCGTCGAGGGCGACCGTGAAGCTCGCCGGCGGGGCCTTCTCCCCATCCAGGTCCCGGTCGATCTGTTGGAGAACCGCGAGCGCGTCGACAGCCTCGACCGGCCCCCCGTGGGCGGCCCGGTTGACGCGGGCGCGGCCTAGGGGCGTCGCGACCATCTGGTCGACCGCCTGCATCAGCGCGTCGCCGTACCGGACGGTGTGGGGGTCGGACAGGTCGGGCTCGACCGACGCAGAAAGGTTCACGCCGAGGCTCGCGCCCCCCTCCGGCGGCCACTCGAAGGCCACGACACCAGGCTGCATGACGAGCCCGTCGACGCCGCCCATGCTCGACGGGTACACCTTGACCCGCCAGTCGAGCGGCCAGTCGGCCGAGGTCCAGACCGGGATGCCCGGCCAGCGGTTGCCGGCGGTCGCGATGAGGCCCGCCACAGTGTCCGCCAGGCCGGGGGGCGCCGCGGGCGACCCGATGGCGTCGACGATGGCCTGGGCGTTGCCGCTCGCGGCGAGCGCGTTGGCCAGGTCGGCGTTGGTGCCCGACTTGCCGCCCCGGAAGTAGCAGTCGATGTCGCCGAAAAAGTACCAGGTGAGAGCCATGGAGCCAGGGGATGGGAGCCGGGAGAGACTAGCCCCTCCGGCGCGCCTGCGCCCCCCACGATCCCACGATGTCACCCGCCGTCGGCGCCCGGGCCGCGGGTCGGCTCGTAGAGCTCCGTCAGGACGCCGCCGGTCGCCTTCGGGTGGAGGAACGCGATCCGGGCGTCGTGGCTGCCCGGGCGGGGAGCCTCGTCGATGAGCCGGACGCCGCCGGCCTTTAGCGCCGCCAGCCGGGCCTCGACGTCGTCGACGGTGAACGCCACGTGGTGGAGGCCCTCCCCCCGCGCGTCGAGAAACCGGGCCACGGCCGAGTCGGCGCGGGTCGGCTCGAGGAGCTCGAGGCGGACGGGTGCGTCCGCCGGCCCGACGGCGTAGAACGCAACCCGGACGCCCTGCTCGGGGACCTCCTCGACCCCCTCGAACCGGGCGCCGAGCACGCGCTCGTAGTGGTCGCGGTGGGCGTCGAGCGAGCGGACGGCGATGCCGAGGTGGTGGACGGCGCGGGCGGCGATCATCAGGGGGGGCGTGGATCTCGGCCGGAAAGATCGGCCCGACCCGACCGAAATGCCCGTCAGCCGGAAACGCCCTCGACCGCGCGGAGCGCCTCGGCGACGGCCCGGTGCGAGCCCGTGACGAGGAGCCGGTCGTCGGGCCCCGCCGTTTGTTGGAACGCGCGGATCGCCTCCGCGACCCCGCCCGCCTCGGTCACGGCGTCGAGGCCGGCGGACCGGAGGCGACGCGCGAGGGCGTCAGCCGAGAGCGCGCGGGACGTGTCGAGCGACACGGTCCAGACGCGGGCGCCGCGGAGAACGGCGGCGACCTCCGGCCCGGCCTTGTCGGCCATCATCCCGAGGAGCACGACGAGGCGGCCGCCGGGCGGGACGGGCACGGCGTCGCGCGCGGCGCGGAGCCCGTCGGCGTTGTGGGCCACGTCGAGGACGACGCGCGGGTCCTCGGCCCAGGTCTCCGACCGGCCCCGCAACCCGGCGAGCCGGACGACGTCGCGGAGGCCCTGCTCGCCCCCCTCACGGGACACGCCGAGGCCGAGGGCCTCAACGGCGCGGACCGCCAGCGCGGCGTTCCACCGCTGGTGCGCGCCCGGCAGGCCGAGCGCGACCGGGCCGTAGTGCCCCACCTCCGTCTCGAGGACGAGCCCGTCCGCCTCGGGCCAGAGCCGGACGGTCTCGCGGACGCGCTCCGGGACGCCCCCGCGCCGGCGGGCCTCCGCCTCCAACGCGGCGACCGTCTCCGCGCCCTCGACCGCGTGGAGGAACGGAACCTCGGGCGCCGCGATGCCGGCCTTGACGCGGGCGACCCCCGGCCGTGTCGTCACCCCGAGCTCATCGAGGTGGTCGAGGCCGATGCTCGTCACCACGCTCACGGCCGGGTCGACGACGGCCGTCGCGTCCTCCGCCCCGCCGAGGCCGACTTCGACGACCGCCAGATCCACGTAGGCCTCGGCGAAGACGCCGAACGCCAGGACGACGGCGGCCTCGAAAAACGAGCACCCGTCCGCCTCCGCCACGTCCAGCCACCGCTCCGCGGCAGCGGCGAACGCGCCGACCTGGGGCACGCCGTCGACGCGGGCCATCTCGGCCGGGTGGAGGAGCGTCGGCGAGGTCAGCAGCCCGACGCGCCGGCCGCTGGCCGTCGCGATGGCGGCGACGAACGAGGCCGTCGACCCCTTCCCGTTCGTCCCCCCGACGTGGACGACGGGCGCCGCCCGGTGCGGGTCCCCCATCTCCTGGAGCAGGCGGCGGACGCGGTCCAGGCCGGGCCGGTAGGCGCCGGTGTCGTCGGCGAACCGGGGAAGCGCGAGGAGCCGGTCGAGGCCGGACGGCATGGGGCGGCGCGAGGGCGCGGGATACCTTGCGGGCTGCCCAACCTACTCCGCGTGCTCGCCAATCGAGACCGGCTCCTCGTCTCGACCGTCCGCCAGCTCGCCGCCGAGCGCGGCGTCGAGGTCGCGTCGTTCGCCGGTGACTGGATCCTCCGGCTCACGCGCGGCGCCTGGACGGAGCACGTCGTCGGCTACGTCTTCCCCCTCAACTCGGCCGGCGCGCGGGCCGTCTCGGCCGACAAGGCGGCGACGGCCGAGCTCCTCGCGGCACGCGGCGTCCCGTGCGTCGCGCACCACCTCGCCCTCCGCCCCGACCTCGCGCCGTACGTCGGCGAGGGGGGCAACTGGCGGCGGATCCTCGACCTCGGCGAGCGCCACGGCTGGGACCTCGTCGTCAAGCCAAACGAGGGGACGGGCGGCGAGGGCGTCGTGCGGGTGCGGAGCGCGCGAGAGTTGGAGGCGGCCGTCCACGACGGGTTCACGCGGCACCGGGCGCTCGCGCTCTCGCCGTTCCACGAGATCGAGACGGAGTACCGCGCCGTGCTCCTCGACGACGAGGGGCTCCTGACGTACGCCAAACGGCGCCCCTTCGTCGTCGGCGACGGCGTCCAGTCGGTCGGCGCGCTCGCCGAGGCGGCCGGCCTCGGGGGCTCGTCGGTCTCCCCGGACGCCCGCCCGGGCGTGCCCGCGCGCGGCGAGCGGGTCCTCCTCGACTGGCGCCACAACCTCCAGCTCGGGTCCGTGCCGCACCCCATCGATGACGCGGCGACCCGCGCGGAGGTCCAGCGGCTGGCGGCGGCGGCGGCGGGGGCGCTCGGGCTCCGGTTCGCGTCGGTCGACGTGGTCGAGACCTCTCGCGGGCTGGCCGTGCTGGAGGCCAACGCGGGCGTGATGCTGGAGGCCTATGCGCGGGCCGCGCCCGACGGCCCCGCGGTAGCGCAGCGGATCTACGGCGCCGCGCTCGACGCCCTCCTCGCTGGACGGTAACGGCGCGCGCCGGCGCCGACAGCTACCGGCCGGGGTGGGCCCGGCCCGTCAGGAGCACGATCGCCGCGACCATGGCCACCCACAACAGGAACGGCCCCGCCCCGATGACCCACGAGGGCCACTCGCTCGCGATGTCTATGATAACAAAGACTTCCATCAGATCCGCGTCTTTTTCCAACACGAAAAGATAGCACCACCCCGTACCGCTGTCCATCCTCGGAGAGGTCCCCCCGCGCTCGTCATGGAAGGTCTCGGGTCGATGTCTCCTCCCCCATCGGCGGACACAACAGCGACTCGAGCGGCCCGGGGACAGTCGTGGAATCCGTCGCCGCGGTGGTCCTCCACAGGCCGCTGGATCGAGCCTGGCCGAGGGGCCGAACGCGCTCGGAGCGACGAGCCGCCCCCGCCTCCCCGCCGGGCATCAGCGGCGGACCTGACCGTCACTCGCATCCACGACCTCCACCCCGGCGGCCGTGGCCCCGTCTCCGCCGACGAGCGCCGCGGGGGCCACCGGTCCTTTGGGGGCGGCGCGGTCCGGGCGGTAGGTCGCCACGACGGCCCGGAAGGCCGCCCGGACCCCGTCGCCGTCGTTCGCCTCGGCCGCGGCGACGAGGGCCCCGAGGCGGCCGTCGAGGTCGTCGACGACGCGGGCCTTCCGGGCGACGAAGATCTTCTCGTGCGGGCCCGCCTCGGTCCCCTCCTCGGCCATGAGGAGCTCCTCGAACAGCTTCTCCCCCGGCCGCGCCCCGCTGTACACGACCTCGATGTCCTCGTCCGGCTCCAGCCCCGACAGCAGGATGAGGTCGCGCGCGAGGTCGGCGATCCGGACCGGCTCGCCCATGTCGAGGACGTAGACGCGCCCCCGCTCGGCGAACGCCCCCGCCTGGAGGACCAGCTGCGACGCCTCGGGAATCGTCATGAAGTAGCGGACCATGTCCGGGTGCGTCACCGTGACCGGGCCCCCGCGTGCGATCTGCTCGCGGAACAGGGGCACGACGCTGCCGCGGCTACCGAGGACGTTCCCGAAGCGGACCGACACCATCGTGCACGGGCAGCCGGGCCGGGCCGCCACCGACGAGACGACCATCTCGGCCGTCCGCTTCGACGCGCCCATGACGTTGGTCGGGTTCACGGCCTTGTCGGTCGAGATGTTGACGAGGCGGACGGCCCCGTGCTCGCAGGCGAGCTCGGCCACGTTCCGGGTCCCGACCACGTTGTTGAGCACGGCCTGAGCCGGGTTCGCCTCCATCAGTGGGACGTGCTTGTGCGCCGCCGCGTGGAACACGACGTCGGGCCGGAACCGCTCGAACACGTCGCGCAACGAGGCCCGATCGCGGACGTCGCAGATCACGGCGTGCCGGGCGACCTCGGGCCACCGGCGCTTGACCTCTCGGTCGACCTGGTAGACGCTGTTCTCGCCCCGCCCCAGGAGCACGACCGACGCCGGCCCGAACGCGGCCACCTGGCGGACGATCTCGGACCCGATCGACCCGCCCGCTCCGGTCACGAGGACGACGCGCCCCGAGACGTAGTCGCGGATCGGCTCCGTGTCGAGGCGGACCGGCTCGCGGCCCAAGAGGTCTTCCAGGTCGATCTCGCGGACCTCGTTGATGTGGACGCGGCCCGTCGCGAGGTCCGTCAGGCGCGGGACGGCGCGGCTCGCCACGCCTGCGCGCCGGGCCGCCTCGACCACCTCGCGGACGACCCGGCCCGGCGCGCTCGGCATCGCGAGGAGGACCTCGTCGACCCCGCTCTCGGCGACGACGGCCTCGAGGTCGGGGAGGGTGCCCAGGACCGGGATCCCCATCCGGGGGCGGTTCTCTTTGGCGGGGTCGTCGTCCAGGTAGCCGACGGGGACGATCCCCGTCTCGGGATGGCGGAAGAGCTCCCGGACGAGGAGGACGCCCGCGTCGCCGGCCCCGACGATGAGGGCACGCTTCGTGTCGCTGGCCTCCGCCTTGCGCGCCCGCTCGTGGTTGAGCCGGCGGGACAGCCGGAGCGCGCTGAGCCCCAGGATCGCGAGCGCGGCCTCGATCACCGGCACGCTCCGGGGAAACACCAGCTCAGTCCCCCACCCCGCCGCCACGAGCACGCCGGTCCCCTGGACCAGCATGACGCCCACGACGGCCACGACGAGCCAGAACAGGTCCCGGACGCCGACCCACCGCCATGCCCGTCGGTGAAACCGGAAGGCGAGCACGGCAACGGCCTTCAAAACCACACCGACGGCCGTGTACACCACGAGCGACGGCAGGTACCCCACCACGTTGCCTTCGAGACGGAGGAGGTACGCCATCGGGGCCGCGGCGCTCCAGACGACGACGTCGAGCAAGAACTTCGTCCAGATCGCCACCTCGTGAGCCGGGGGAGCGTAGCGGCGAACGGCGTCTGTCATGGGGTCCAGTTGCTGGGGGGAGCTCTGCAGATTCGAGCGCAAAGTGGACCGTGGCGGGGACGCACATACTACGCCTCTCGTGTGCTCGACATCGGTGAGGCAACCGTCAATCCGCCCCGGCCCACCCGTACGGTTCGTTTTTGCCTTGAAGCTCCGGGACTCCCCTAGCCCGCTGAGCGGGAGGTCCGAGTGCCGAACACCGACTTCACCCCATGAACGACACGCTCTACGTCGGCCTCCGTCATCGCCGAGCCGGACGGGAGGCAGAGGCCCCGGTCGAAGAGGTCCGCGGAGACGGCGCCGCCGACCGTCTCGTACTGCGCGTAGACCGGCTGGAGGTGCATGGGCTTCCAGACGGGCCGGGCCTCGACGTCGTCCGCCTCGAGCGCGAGTCGGACGTCCTCGCGCGTGACACCGGCCGCCTCGGGGTCGATGGTGAGGCACGTCAGCCAGCGGGTATGGGTGCCCCACGCGGCCTCGGGCATAAAGTCGACGCCCGGGAGGTCGCCGAGCGCGTCGACGTAGGCGTCGAAGACGCGTCGGCGGGCGGCCACGCGGGCGTCGAGTTGGCGGAGCTGGCCGCGGCCGATGCCGGCGAGCACGTTGCTCAGGCGGTAGTTGTAGCCGACCTCGGAGTGCTCATAGTGGGGCGCGGCGTCGCGGGCCTGCGTCGCCATTTTCTTCACGTGGGCGGCCGTCTCGGCGCGGTCGGTCACGAGCATCCCCCCGCCCGAGGTGGTGATGATCTTGTTGCCGTTGAACGAGAAGATGCCGGCCCGGCCGAACGTCCCCGGTGAGCGGTCGCGGTAGGTCGCGCCGAGCGCCTCGGCTGCGTCCTCGACCATCGTCACGCCGTACCGCTCGCAGAGGGCCACGAGCGCGTCGAGGTCGGCGGTCTGACCGTAGAGATGGACCGGCACGAGGGCCGTGACCTGCCGGCCCCTCGCCGCCCGGTTCCGGAACAGGTCCTCGACGAGGTTCGGGTCGAGGTTCCAGGACCGACACTCGCTGTCGACGAAGACGGGCGTCGCGCCCTCGTAGAGGATCGGGTTGACGCTCGCGCAGAACGTGAGGTCGGAGACGGCGACTTCGTCGCCCGGCCCGATCCCGAGGTCGCGGAGGGCGAGGTGGAGCGCGGCCGTCCCCGACGAGAGGGCCACGGCGTGCTCGACCCCGACGTAGGCGGCGAACTCGCGCTCGAACGCGTCGACGTGCGGGCCCACCGGGGCCACCCAGTTGGTCTTGAAGGCCTCGGTCACGAGCGCCAACTCATCGGGGCCGATGTGGGGGGGCGAGAGGTAGAGACGGTCGGGCACAGTCAGATCAGCGGGGGACGAGGCAAACGCCTCTTGGGAACGAGAACAGCTTAGTGTCAGACGGGCGACGGCCTCCCACTCTGGCCATCCCGAACGGAGCCGCGCAGCAGCGGAGTCGACCGCGAGGCGACGGCGCAGCCAAGGGTCTCGTCGGCCCCGAACGCATCGTGCGTAGCGATCGCGAGTTCGCCCCCCACGGGATCCTTCGCCATGCTCAGGATGACCTGTAGGAGCGAACGGACCGGACTGGTCATGGCTTCGCCAAGGGGCACGCCGGGACACCGACGGCGGTGACGTTCGGAGGCAGATCGCGGACCACAACGCCGCCGCCACCGACCGTCGTCCACGCGCCGACCGTCACGCCGGGGAGGCACGCGCAGCCCACGCCGAGAAAGGCGCCCTCCCCCAGCGTCACGCCGCCCGACAGGTGCCCCCCCGGGGCGACGTGAACGTAGTCGCCCAGTCGACCGTCGTGGTCGACCGTCGCGCCCGTGTTGACGATGGCGTGTGCGCCCACCGCGACGTCGGGCTGGAGCACGGCGCCCGCGAACACGACCGTCCCGGGCCCGAGGCGGACGCTCTCGTGGACCACGGCCGACGGGTGCACGACGGTCGCCCACCGGGCCTCCGGGTGCGCCGCCGCCAGCCGCTGGCGGACGGCGTTGGCGCCGATCGCGAGCACGGCCTCGCCCGCGTGCCCCGCCAACCGCGACGTGGGGCCGACCACGGGCACGCCGAGGATCGAGACGCCGTGCCACGTTGGATCGTCGTCGACGACAGCGGAGGCCTCCCGACCTGCAGCCTGGAGCGTCGCGATCACGACCTTCGCGTGCCCGCCGGCACCGACGACGAGAACGCTCACGACTCCGCGCTCCCGGTGAACTCGGGCATCGTCGCATGCGACTCGGCCGAGATGCCGTCGCGGCGGACGACCTGGAAGACGGTCCGCAGGAGGATCCGGAGGTCGAGGCTGAGCGAGATGCGGTCGACGTACGACACGTCGTAGGCCAGCTTCTCGTCCCACCCGATTGCGTTGCGGCCGTACACCTGGGCCAGCCCCGTGATGCCGGGCCGGACCTCGTGGCGGCGCGTCTGCTCTGGCGTGTACCGGTCGAGGTAGCGCATCAAGAGCGGCCGGGGGCCGACGAGGCTCATGTCGCCCTTCAGCACGTTCCAGAGCTCGGGGAGCTCGTCGAGGCTGGAGCCCCGGAGGAACCGGCCGAGGGGCGTCAGCCGCTGGGCGTCGGGGAGCAGGGCGCCGTCGGGACCGCGGGCGTCGGTCATCGTCCGGAACTTGACCATCTCGAACGGCTCGCCCCCGAGACCGGGCCGCGTCTGGCGGAACAGGACGGGCCCCCCCAGCTTCGTGCGCACGAGCAGAGCGACCGCGCCCAAGACCGGGCTCAGCACGACGAGCCCGGCCGCGGCGGCCGTCCGGTCGAGGAGGGGCTTTCCCCAGCGGGCGTACACCGTCCGGCGCATCAGGCAGCGACCAGCTGGCGACCGAGGAGGCGGTCGATCTCGTCGAACAGGTTTGCCCACACGATCTCGTTCGAGAAGTGGGCCTCGACGCGCCGACGCCCGGCCTCGCCGTGCCGCTCGCGGAGGTCGGGAGCGTCGAGGTACCGGCTGAGGGCCTTGGCCAGAGCCTCGGTGTCGCCAACGGGCACGAGGGCGCCGGTCTCGCCGTCGGCCACGGCGTCGACGGTCCCGGTCGCACGGGCGCCGACGACCGGGAGCCCAGCGGCGGCGGCCTCCAGGGGCACGTTCGGAAAGCCCTCGCGGTGCGACGGGAACGCCAGCACGTCCATGAGGGCGTAGGCCGGCGCGGGATCCGGGAGGAAGCCCGGCGTCAAGATCCGGGGGTGCGCGGCGATCCGCTCGGCGACGTCTGCCCCGACCGGATCACCGGCCTCGAAGTCTCCCACGAGAAGGAGCCGCGCCTCTGGGTGCCGCTCCCCCACCCGCTCGAAAACGTCGACCAGCTCGGCGATCCCCTTGTCGCGCGTGAATCGGCCGACGAAGCCGACGACGGGCGCTCCCGCCTCGACTCCGAGTCGGATGCGGAGGTCGCGGACCGCGTCGGCGTCGGGACGAGCGAACTGATCCACGTCGACGCCGTTGCTCGCGCCGTGCCCGAGGACGGTCACCTTCTCAGCTGGCGCGAGCCCGAGGCGGACGACCTCGGCGGCGAGGCTCGGGCTCACCGCGATCACGCGCGTCGCGGCCCACGCGGCCAGCCGCTCGGTCGCGCGGAGGATCGCGCGGGTACGGCCGGTCGTAGTCTCGAGGCGGAGGCCGCGGAGCGTGTAGAGGCGGACGGGGACGCCTGCAAGACGGGCGGCGAGCGTCCCCAGCAACCCGGCCTTTGGGGTGCCGGCATTGACGACGCCGGGCCGCCAGCGGCGCACCACGCCGGCGAGCGCGGCGAGCGCGCGGGCGTCGGCGAGCGGGGCGATCTCGCGAGCAATCGGCACCGGGAAGACCTCGACGCCGTCGCGCGCGGCGACCCGGTCGAGGTCGGGGCCGGGAGCCGTGGCGACGGCGACTTCGAAGCCTCTCTCGCGGGCCGCTGCCAGCTGGCCGCGGAGGAGGTGCCGCGCCGTCATCGGGTGCGTCACGACGTAGAGGAGGCGCGGCGAGCCGGTCACGATGCGACGGTGACGTTCGGTACGGCCGCCCCGGTGAGTTCGCGGGCGCGGTCGGCGGCTTCGGCCATGGTCAGCGACGCCATCCCGTGTGCGTCCCGAAGCCGGTCGAACGCGTCGAGGACCTGATCGAGCACGCGGAGGTTTGCGTCGAGGTGGGTCCCGAAGTTGTGGGGGTGCCACCAGAGGTGGTAGATCCCCCCCTGCCGGGCGGCGGCCTCCATCCCCCGTACGATGCGGCGGACGCGGAGCGGCTCCAGGGCGCGGAGACGCGGGCTGTACGGCCGTAGGAATCGGCTCGCGCGGACGTCCGCCAGCCCGTCGGGGCGGAGCACGCTCTCCCACGGGACGGTGTCGTCGCCCGCCAGCGGGAGGTACGTGTCGGCGAGGCGGACGAGCCGGCGGCGCCACTGGCGGCCGGACGCGCCGTCCTCAGCCCGCCAGAGGTCGCCAAGCGGGTTGCCGCGGTACACGTCGATGCCGGCCTCGGGGAGGACGGCCAGGAACGGCGCGGCGCTCTGGTTGCGGGGGAAGACGAGCGAACGGAGAGGCTCTGGGGAGATCCGCTGGGCGGCGTCGAGGTCCGCCCGGAAGGCGTCGACGGTCGCGCCGGGCTCGCCGCAGTAGAAGTGCGAGAACGTGTGAGTGGCAAGCTCCTGGCGCGCCGTTCGGCGGATGGCCTCGACGAGCGACGCCGCGAAGTGGACGGGGGCGTCGGCCTCCCCCCCCCCGACCGGCTCGGCGTACGGATCGAGGCGGGCGTCCTCATACGCGGGGCGCAGGCCGGGCGAGGCCGCACGCTGCTCGTCTCGGGTCTGCGCGAACAGGAGGCCGACCGTCGCCCACGTGCAGGCGACCCCGCGCTGGGCGAACCGCGCCAACAACTGGCGGACCGCCTCACGCGCGCCCTGCAGCGACGCCGCACCCGGCCCGATGTGATCGCGGACGCCCCAGTGCAGCTCGAAGTCGAGCGACAGCACGAGCGCGCCCTGCGGGGTTGATCTCGGGGCCACTGGCTAGGCGGGGACGGCCGGGTGGCGCCCTCTCGAATACCCCGGGCGGAAACGGGACGCCGCCTGCCGAGCGGCCGGCACGGCCAAGGCCCCCGCCTCGACAACCAGGAAGAACAGCGGGAGCATGAGCGTCCGCTGGCGGGCGATGAGGCCGAGGTTGGCGAAGTTGAGCCCGAGGGCCACCGTGTAGATCGCCACGAAGACGACGCCAAAGCGGACCACTCGGTGCCGCCGCCAGATTCTTGCGAGCCCGTAGAGTTGACGCCGCCGGACCCACAGGATCCCCCACATCAGGAGGATCTCGAGAGCTGAGACGGCTGCCGACAGGTTGTGCGCCTCCCACGGGAACGGCCGGAACAGCACGTTCACGACCGCGAGTGGTACTGCGGCCGGAGTTAGGCCTACACCCTCGATCTCGCTCCCCCCCTGGCCCGTCTGTTGCAGGTTCGTCTCCGTGTACTCCTGCAGGGACTCGAGGTCTGCTCCTCCTGCGTTGCTGCTGTCGAGTGCGTAGACGATGGCTGTCCCTCCGATCGCCAGAATGGCGGCGCCCTGCACCACGCGCGCCGGGCTCCAAGACCGGAAGTCGAGCCAGTAGGCCAGGATCGCCGCCGTCATAAAGACGGCCGCAACCTGAGGCCGGACGACGAACACGATGGCGAGCCCTACTCCCAGAACGAGCCAGCGTGCTCGGCGTCCACTCCCGACCAATCCCAACGTCGCGACTCCCAATCCCAACGTCATGATCGCTTCTTTGCCGATGCTCGACGGCCAGAACCAGAGCGAGGGGAAGACGAACAGCCATCCCCAATAGCGGGAGGGATCGATCTCGGGAAACGCGCGATGGAAGGCGACGCCGTACGCTGCGAAGCCGACCAGGGCCAAAAGGGTGAACCCGACGAAGGTGCCGAGCCACGACGGCCCGATGAGAGCGATGATGGCCCCCGCCGGGTACCCGATAAAGTTCGTCCCCACCCACCCCGCGCTCCTCCACAGGGTGGGATCCCACAGGGGCGCAAAGTCCAACCGGGAGAAGTATTCGGCGTACCGCTCTCCCCACGCGAAGTAGACCCGGGCGTCGGCGGCGATGGCTTGCCGCCCGAAGATGCCGACCACTCGGAGCCCCAGGCCGAGGACGACGAGCGTCTTCGCGAGCCTCGGGAGCCGGCTCCGCCATACACCGATGGCGATGAGCAGCAGGATCACCACGCCAGCCCCTGTCCCGAGGAGTCCTTCGACGCTAGTCATGGGTTGTCTGGCTCATGGGTCCGATCAGAACAGTTCGAGCGCGCCGATTGAGGCGCCCCACGCCGACAGGTGACACGGGTCCGGCGCGCCAGGGGCGAGCTCGAGCGGATGGGTCGTCAGGATCGGCCCCGTCCGGGGCGCCGGTAGGTAGCCGGACGCGAGGAAAGCCAGACGAAGGGTCGCGGATCCGCTGGCCATCCCGATCACCACATCGACCTCGGCGACGTCTGGCGCGGCGCGGAGCAGGCGGCGAAGGGACCGCCTCGCGGCCCGCGTCGGCCCGACGACGACGTCACAGACTCGGAGTTCTCGGAGGGCACCGCGCTGGCGCGCCCGTACGAACAGGCAAGCTCGGCTGGCCCCATCGCCCTCGCTCAGTGCATAGTACGCGAGCCCCGGGACCTCCGCGTAGCGCCAGGTCAGGTAGTCGCCCGTGCACGATGTGTGCAACCGTGCCCCTCCCGCTGGCGCCTGACTCGGGACCCCGTCTCCCCACTGCTCGAGTACCTCTACGGCGCGGGGTGCCCCGACGGGGGGGGGCGGGCCTTCCTCGCCGCCCACCCCTTCCCCGAGGCGCGCCCGAAGCAGACGCAACGGGCGAACGGGGCGGACCCATAGGGTCGGCCGGCCAACGTAGGACCACCCCATCTTGAGATACCCTGGGCGGCTCTGTCCGTTGGGCGTATTGAAGACGAAGGCCGCGCCTTCCTCGGCCATTTCGTCCCGGAGTTGGAGCGTGAGACGCTTGAAAATACCCCGGCCACGGTAGTCGGGATGGGTCGCCGTGTCGACGGCCCGGACGGTGGAGTAGGTCTGGGTTCCGCTCGCCCAGGCCCATCGCATAAACGCCCGGAGACCGACGAGCCGTCCATCGGCCTCCGCGACCAACACGGGGGAGGTTCCAAACGGGTTGCGCTCATGTTTCCACTGCCAGAACTCCGCTGTGCGTGGAACCGAGCCCTCCCCGAGGCTCTCGCGCATCAAGTCGAGCACCGCGGGCTCGTCCTCCCTCGTCATCCGGCGGAGCCGGTAGTCGACTCTACTCACGACCTGAGGTGCTCGGCGATGACCCGCTCGTAGATGGCCTCGAGCTCTCCCTGCATGCGCTCCATGCTGAACCCGTCGGCGACGGTCCGACGAGCGCTTATCGCCATCGTCTGCCGGGCGCTCTCGTCGGTGACCACCTGCACGAGCGCCTCGGCGATCTCCGGGACGGCGCCGAACGGTCGGACGAATCCGTCTTCGCCATCCCTCACCAACTCTGGCATGCCACCCACTGCCGTCACGACGGGCGGCACACCCATGGCCATGGCTTCGAGAAGCGCGATCGGGAGTCCCTCGAACTCCGAGGTCATGAGGTAGGCGTCGAACGCCGCGAAGTAGGGCTGCGTCTCCTCCTGCAATCCAGCGAGGTGCACGAAACCGTTCAGGCCTCGCGACTGAATTCCTGCCTCGACCTCCGCTCGGAGTGGGCCGTCGCCGACGACCAGGAAGTGCGCCTCGGGAACGGCCTCGCGAACCCTTCCGGAGACATCGAGCCAGTGGTCGAGCCGCTTTTGGGCTCGGAACACGGCGACCGTGCCGATGACCGGTACCGAAGCCGGGATCCCCCACCGATCCCTGACTGCCGTGCCGTCCCAGTTGACGGGATCGTATGAGCGCACGTTCACCCCGTTGAGCACGGTTCGCACCGGGACGTGATCTCCAGCGTGCCGGCGGATCGAGGACTCAACGTCGCCTGAGACGGCGACCGCCATCGCCTGGAACCGCCATGTGGCCAGGTTGAGGTGGCGTGTGAGCGGGTGGTACCGCTCCATCATATTGTGCTCCGTGTAGACTACGGGCACGTCGGCCAGCCGGCCCGCGAGGCGAGCCACGACCCCAGCGACCGGCAGGTGGGCGTGGACCACGTCGGCGCCCCACGTCCGCAGGTAGGCCGCCACGCGTCGGGCCGCGAGCAGCATCCGCACGTTGTCGTTCGCCTCGAAGCAGACCACGTCGGCGTCTTGGGCCTCAAGCTCTGGCACGACGGCGTCCTTCCACGGCAGAAAGTACCCGTACCCATACCGGAACCGGCTGCGGTCGGCGACCGCCAGCCCTTCGGCGAGAAGCACCTCAGCACCTCCACGGCCGAAGCTCTTGATCAGGTGGAAGACCTTCAACACGAGCGGGGCCTCAGGTTAGTCTCGAGGGGCTCCGTACCCGTACTTGAGCCGCAGAGGCGCAGACCACGAGGTAGCGATCGCTTTGTACGTCGCCTCCATTCCCTCTCTCCATCTCGTGTCGACGGAGATGGACAGAGGACCCTCGCTGTGCCGGAGCCGGTTGGCCCGGAACGCGTGGTTCGGGTTCAACACGACGGCGTCGCTGCTAACGAACCCACCCGCCCCCGGCTCTACCCCACACGATTCCAGAATGTCTGTCACGGTTCCTCGGGGTCGGTCGCAAAAGTCCTCGTACCTCAACCGCGTCGCTTGCTGAGGAGTCGTGGACGTAAACAGCTCGATGGCGAGGTTGCGGGCGAGCCAGCCGGCGGAGACCCTCCCCGCGCGGTAGGCCGAGAGTGGCTTGTCAACCCCAGCGTCCGAGGGTTTCCGACGCGCCGAGAACACGACCCCTCGGGGGTCTCGCACCATATGCAGAAACCGGACGTCCTCGCCGAGGATGAGGCTCAACACGTAGGCGTATGTGATGCCCTTGGAGGAGTCGACGATCAGGGCGTCGCCCCCTTCCCGCTTAAAGTGCTCGTACAGTTGCCTCACAGACCGGACGAGTCCACGGACGGGCGCCGTTTTCGGGACACCTCCGGACGCCCGGAGCTCCAGGGCGGCCTCGCGAAGGATTTTGCCTCTCCACTCCTCGGAGACGCCCCCGATCTCGCGGTCCCCAATCCCGGCCTCGTCCAGGGTCGTCTGCACCTCGTCGAGGATCGGTCCCCAGAACGCGCAGTCCCTGACGTGGGTGGGCGGATGCGAGGTACAGCCGCAGTTCCGGTCCCAGGACGACGTGAACACGGCGGACACCTCGCCCACGAAGACGCAGCCTTCGTGCTGACCAAGCAGCATTCCGACCAGGGTGCTCCCACTCCGAGGGTATGATATGATGTATAACGTGTTCATCGGGTAGGTGACACGATGGGGCTCGATAGCAGAATCACCGACCCCGTCCCCTCCTCGACTCACGGAGCAGCTCGTGAGCCTTGAGCGCCGCTCGGGCCAGCGGCGGGACGCTGACCAACGCCATCTCGGCCCGGACTCGTGGGCTCGCCGCACCGACGTACGACCACGCCCGCCTCCTGTACCTCGCGTAAGCCGACTGCCCCCCGCCGTCCGACAGAGCGCGCCTCATGAGGACCGTGTACGCCCGCGCCGCGGTCGACGCCTGCGCGCCCGCGAGGTGGCGATCGAGAAAGGCCCGGGTCGCGTCGGGATTCGCCCGGGCGCTCATCCGGTCCTCTCGCTCGACGTGCATGACCACCGAGGGGTCCGTCTTGACGCCTAAGGTGAACGCCTCCGAAAAGCGGATGGCCAAGTCCCAGTCCTGGTGCTTCCTCAGATCGGGGTCAAACCGCACCTCGGAGATCGGCCCCCTCCGGAACACCATCGTCGAGGACCGTGGGTCGCCTCCCCCCTCGCCCAGGATGTAGTCAACGATGTTCGTCCCAGGGTGAAGCGGGGCGCAGGTGTAGGATAGGGTTTGGCGGCGGCCGTCGTCCAGCTCAAAAGAACTAAAGACGCCATCGAGCCCCTCGCGATTGAGGTGGGCGACTGAACTCGCAAGATGCTCTGGGAGCCATTCGTCGTCAGAGTCGAGGAAAGCGACATAGGGCGTGCGAGCAAGGTCAAGCCCAGAGTTCCGGCTCTGCCCACCGCCGCGGTTCTCCCGGTGCCGGACGTACTGAACGCGGGAATCTCCGATACCTGCGATGACGGCGCGGGTGCCGTCTGTAGAGGCGTCGTCGACGACGACAACCGAGGCGGGAGGTAGCGTCTGCGCGAGCACGCTGCGGACGGCACGCTCGACGACGGCCGCACGATTGTAGGTGGGGATGACGACATGGACCTCGCTCATGAGGTCGGTAAGTGGGCAGGTTCTAGAACGACAGCAGAAGGCCCAAGGGCTCGGAGACGAACGCCGGCCGAGCCGGGCAAAATTGAGCGCAGGCGATCCGTCTTAGTGCCGACCCCGAATGCGCGGATTGAAGAGAATTTGTTGAGGTAGTATCGCCTCGCTTCCAACGACGCGCCGTACCCCCCGCCTCGGCGGGCAAGCGCACGAAAGCGATGTACGAGGGGGTGACCGCCTATGGTGAGCCGCAGCTGCCGCCGCCACCCCTTCCTCGCGATCGCGCGCGGCACGCTGGCCGAGGTTCTGGGCGCGAGGGCAAGCACAGCATCCGCGATGCGAGCCGCGCTCGGGGCGCCCACCACGTATTCTCCGACGGGGCCCGCGAAGGGGTCTTCGGCATGTGCGTTAAGACGGTCGAGGTCGGCGAAGAGATCAGCGGGTTCGGGGAGATAGCGACTGACCGCATCAGGTAGATCGAGCGGGGTTTCAATGGGGAACGACATGGCGCGCAGGGAGAAGGCGGGCGTCCCTGCGAGGTGCGCCTCCAAGCCTGTCGTGCATCCGCTGTGCACTAGTGCACTGGCGGCTAGCAACCACGGTACGACAGCACCTTCCTTGCTCACGTGGCACCGGGGGAGTCCCGCCGTAATCTCGCGCCACGTTGCATCGTCATCGGCGGGGTGAGGGCGGACGACGATCTGCAGGTCATCTGGCATTGCCCCCGCGGCGGCGTGAAGGGCGGAAATAAATTTCTTCATCTCGAACTCCACGAGTGCGCGACGGTCGTGCAAGAAGTCACCCACGGAATCGTCGTCGTTCCAGCCATAAGCCTTGGTCTGCCCCGAGAAAAAAGCGTTTCCCCCCGCATGATTTGCTACAGCGAAGTTGGAGGCGAACAACACATACCTCCCGTACCGCCTTCGGAGGCGACCTACCTCAAGATCGTACAGCCCTGAGATAGGCTCCCGAAGCAGATCCACGCGTGGGTTTCCTGCAGCGAGGACTCGCGCGGACGGGAGATCTGCGAAGCATTGAGCTGACGCGTTCCCCCAAACGACGAACAGGTCCGTGAGATCGACAGTCTCGGGTGATGTCCGCATCGCTCGGTACATTTCGCACCCCGGATAGACCAGTCCCTCTTCATCCATACACACGTTCGCGATTCCTCTCTTCGCCCTCTCCCTCAGCAGACCATACCTCCTTTCGGGATCCGGCGACTGCACGGGCAGGTTCGTATCAATCAGCACCCCGGGCGGGAGCACCGGCACCGCCTCTTGAAGATCAGCGCGACGTGCAAGTAGGACGGTCCCCCCCCGAGCCGCGATCTCTATCCCAAGGAGGAGTCTTGAATCGAGCTCACGCCGGGCAACCTCGACGGCAATGTAAACATACTTCGCCATAGACTATGCAGAGTAAGACAATATATATACCAACATGATTAAACACACAGCCGTGGCAGCTTAGCAAAGACACAATAAGTCGACACAGGCGCCCTGTCCTCAGGGCTCACCACGCTGTGAGGCCGCCGTCTACCACGATGTTCTGGCCAGTGACGTAACTGGATGCGCTAGACGCGAGATAGACAAGGGCCCCCACCATCTCTGAGGCCTCCGCCATTCTACCCATGGGGACACGAGCGGAATAGTTCTTCGAGAAAGTCTCGTTCTGCCCACTCTCAACACCCCCGGGAGTGAGGGTGTTAACGCGAATGCCGTGCTCGGCCCACATTGTAGCGAGATAGCGAGTCAGCGAGACGACGCCTCCCTTAGCGGCGGCGTACACAGCGGGGGTGTTGATCTCGCGTCCGAGATATTCCGACCCCTTGTAGATCCGGGGGTCTGGACCGACGATACCATATATCGATGCCGTCTGGATAATGGAGCCACCGCCTTGCTGGATCATCTGCTTTCCTACAGCTTGTGCAACCAGAAACATACCATCTAATCCCACCGCCATTACATTACGCCACTGCTGAAGCGCGTAACTCTCTGTCGGCTCGAACAGTGCGCTAAGGTCGTCGGTTTTCGAGACGGCATTGTTGTGGAGGATATCGATCCCACCAAGTTCGTCCACAATGCCAGCGACCACTGCCGCAACGTCGGCGGGATCACTCACATCGCACCGGAGTCCGACGGCCGGGTTGGAAGTGCGCGCTGTGAGGTCGCGGGCGAATGCTTCAGACGCCTCCGCGTCTATATCGAGCACGACGACGGTCGCACCGTGATCAGCAAGGCCTTTGCAGAAGTGCCGGCCGAGGATGCCGAGCCCTCCCGTGACGATGGCGACCTTACCGTCTAGGCTAAAAATCGATTTGAAATCATTCATATTAGTCACAGGACTACTCGCATCGATCTGAGATCAGTAGCTCAACGATCTTGGCGTCTAGCTCTGAGTCGATATCAATGGACCGCTCTTCTGGCATCTCGTAGAGGAGAGCGTCGGGGTTCAAGGGGTACCTGGGTTCGAAAAGCCCTCCGCGTGTCCACACGTAGACTGAAGCATTCACGTCGAAACAAGCAGGTGCGTCTTGTCGCCTCAAAATAGGCGGGTCAGGCGTCTTGCTCAACCGGACGTGTCCCTCCTTATCCCGCTCTACCAGATTAAAGTACGGAGACCGCCGGGCGGGCGCCCCCGTGATGACCTGTGATACGCCGCTTTCCTCAAGCAACGCCACAGCTCCCCGTATGTCTTCGGGCGTCCGCAGGGGCGAGGTCGCATCGAGGTCCACGAACGTGTCGAATGCGACACCAAAAGTCTCCTGAGCGGTTTCTACGGCGTGGCGGATGGCAGGCAGCTTGGGTGCGCGGTCCGTTGCCAGATCGTGAGGGCGCCGGATCGCGAGGTCCGCCCCCCACTCCTTCGCCACTTCGAGGATCGCTTCGGAGTCACTGCTGACGACGACGAATTCGAAGAGACCACTGGCCTGGGCCTGCTCAATGGAGTACGACAATAGCGGCCGCCCCATGAGCAGCTTGAGGTTCTTCCCCTTGACGCCTTTTGAACCGCCCCTAGCGCATATGGTGCAGAGCCTTTTCATTTGTGGACCCATATGGGGTTTCGCATAGATGTCTCGGCCGCTTCCACAAGCGCCATCACATCCACGCCCTCGCCCAGAGTGCAGAGGTCAGAATTCGTAGCGCTTAGGATCGCGCGGTGCTGGGCGATGTACGTATCGTCCGGGGCGAGATTGAAGGTCTCACGGACCCCGTCAATCTCCAAGTATGAGCCGGTTAGGGACAGCGTGAACGTATGCGCGTCTGTGTTAACGACGGCATAACGCTGCGTGACGCGGTCCACGTAATTGAGGTGGATGCTTGCGACGGGACAGCGCTCGAAGGCTGCTGTTACCGTTACTACGTCGTCGCTATCAATCTCGAGCGAACTGAGTTGACCGCCGATGGCAGTCGCCTTCGTCCAGCCACCCAAGATCCAGTTAAGGTAGTCAAGGTCGTGACTGAGATCTCGGAGAACGCCGCCGCCCAGACTACGGTGTGCTGAGTAGACCTCGCGGTAGTCACGTCCTGGTCGCCACGAGGGGAGGTACTGCCCTACGTAGGCCTGAATGGCAAGGACACGCTCCCCCTCCAACCTTTGGCGCAGCGCTTGCACCGCGGGGTGGAAGCGCAAGTTGTACGCTACATAGACAGCCCCGAAGTTGTTCTGAGGCGCCAGGCGGGCAGAGGCAAACACCGGCTTCTCGATGAGAACAGTACCCTCGAACGCCGCCGCCGCAAGCGCTTCGAGTGTGCCGAAGTGCTCCGAGGTGGCTGTGCAAATGACGGCGTACTCGGGGTTATGCTCGGCCACGGCCTCGGCGACGGTCCCAAACGTCGGGGCATCTGGCGCTCCACGCCGTGAGACGACAGCGACCTCGCAGCCCTCTTGACAGAGGATACGGGCATGGCGTGCGCCGATTGAGCCGTAGCCAACGACTAGGGTCTTCACGAAAACACTTCCTCAAAATGACCGTTGGCGCGGTGAAAGTCGTCCATCTGACCGATGTCCATCCAGTATTCCCGGATGGGAAATACAGCGGTATCGCCACCCCGATCCATCAGACGCTTGAAGAGGTCAGGCATGTCGAAGGACCGGTCCCGTGGGATGAGCGCTAGCGCGTCCGGCTGGAGAACATAAACACCTGCATTAACAAGATATCTCTCCGTCGGCTTCTCATGAATGTCGAGTATGCGATGACTCCGAGTCTTGATAACCCCATAGGGCACCTGCATCTCGTACTCCCGTACGCACATTGTCGCCACCGACCCGTGCGCTGTGTGAAAGTCTAGAAGGTGAGCGAAGTTGAGACGCGTGAGCAGGTCGCCATTCATTACGAACACTGGCTCAACTGGGGGTTCCGGGAGGAGCGAAAGCGCACCGGCCGTCCCTAACCGTTCCTTCTCCCGAAGGTACTCAATCGTGGCGCCCCATCGGCTCCCGTCGCCGAAGTATGCCTCAATCATTTCGGCCTTGTAGTTGACTGATACGTAGAAGCGGTTGAACCCGTGCTCAATGAAGGCCTCAAGGATCGTCTCGAGGATCGGCTTTGTCCCAACGCGCAGGAGCGGCTTGGGGCATTCGTCGGTGAGAGGACGAAGCCGGCTACCTAGTCCCCCCGCCATCAATACGACGGGGTTCGTCTTTGGCTGCGGCTTGAGGAGGTCGTCAAGCACCTCAAGTCCGACGACGCGCCACGTCGCATCTAGGACGGGAATCTGGTGAAGCCGCCGCTGGCGCATAAGGGCGAGTAGCGCCTCCCGGTCGTCCTGCGCCCGTGCTGTAGTGGGATTCTCGTTCATTACCCGCCTTACCGGATCCTCTAGGGAGATACCGCGGAGGATAGCCCGCCGGACGTCTCCGTCGGTAACCGTTCCAAGGAGCTGGCCCTCTTCGTCCGCGACGAGCGCGATCTGCAGGCCCGCGGCGTCGATCACCTCGATCGCCTCTCGTAAGCAGCTCTGGGGACCGATCAGTGCGTTGTGCCAGTCCCTCGTAGAGCGCAGGGGTGCGTCGTTGTACGTGTTCATTGCACAAGGCGGGTACGCATGGTCAGGCACTATCGCGGTAGCGGTAACACAACACGCGGGTACTGTACTTTGCTTGCTCGGGGAAGGCCGCCCTCCAGGCAGCCTTCAACCGAGTGTAGGGCTCCAGCTGATGCACGCGCTTGCCGATGTAGAACGCGTGGTAATGAGTCCCCATCGATTCCTTGAACTTGAACAGGGAGTCGTCCTTTGCGCTTGTGGTGCCGCCGCCCAGGTGAAGGCGCTCCAGATTTGCCTTGTGGCCTCGGCAGAGGGCGTCGAAAAGGATCGCGTTCGTGGTGCCGGTCTTCCGCTTGCTGTAGTCCGCGGCCGAGAGGTGATAGTGCAGGAACCGCCTGCCCTGCAGGAAGAGCACCCCAGCAAGCACGTCGCTCTCGTGGCGCGCCACGAGCATGAAGCCTCGCTCGCGGATGAGAGCGGCTAGCCCCTCGAAGTATGCGGGCGCAAAGTAGTAATATGGATCCGCATTCACGTAGTCCATATTCATCTTGTACATGCTCGCAAATAGAGACATGGTCTCGACGGTGTCTACTGCCTCAATACGCACGCCTAGCCGTCCGCTCTTCCGGATCATATTGCGTGTGTTGCCTGAGAACGCGGCCATCATCTCATCCGGTGCGGCAATCTCAGAGGAGACGGTCGTCCGGTCTATATGGGCCTCGACCGCCTGCGAATCCCATGCCTCGTTACCGAGGAAAGGATGGTAGCGAACGAATTCCGCCACGACGCCCTGCTCGCGACACCACACATCGAAAGCATCGTGAGCGGCTTGGAGGAAGGTCGGCTCCTGTACATTGCAGAGCGGACCGCTATAGCCATAGACCGCGTCGATATCGTAGAGACCTGTCCCTGCCCCGTAGCTTTCGGGAATCGGCCGGAGGATCAGCGGCTTGGCCCACACGGCGTCGCCGTCGTTGTAAACGAAGAGGAATGCTCGGGCATCCGGCTCGAAGCGATGAAGTCGTACGTACTCCGGCTGGAAATACACGTCCTGCTGGCTCTGGGGCAGCAGTTTCAGCAGCGCACTCCAGGTGTCTGCGTCGGTGTCACTATCGAGAAGTCGCACAGCGGCCTCGCCATGAACAATCATGAAGAAAGGGCGTCTAGAAAAAGACGGGCGACAACGCGCATGTCTGTAGACGTGTAGCGCTGATCAATGGGTAGGGTTAGCAGACGACGAGACAGAGAGGCTGCCTCGGGAAACGACTCCGGGTCGATTTGCGCAGGTAGCGGCCAATGGACTGGAGCAAACACGCGGCTTTCTCGAAGCCGCCGCCGCACATCGTCGCGCACGCCTTCGGGTAGGCGGACGACAAAGCCGAGCGGAACGACACCCTCCGGCAGGTCGCTGTGGATGGCCTCGACCTTGTTCCTAAGCACCTCTTGCATCACTCGCCAGTTTGTGCGCCTCCGCTCGGCGACCGCCTCACGGTCCACGCCGAAAGCGAGCCCCCGTACCACGAGCGGAGCGGCTTCAGGTGTGTCGTGCATATCGAGGTACGTTTCCAGTGCAACGGTAGTCGCCAAGTAGAACTGCTCGACCCCGTGGTCTACGTTGCCCCCCTCACCGAGGTACCGCCCGCGCGCTAGACGCCCGGCAATGGCCTGCCATGCCACGGCTTCGAGCGCGGGGGAGGGCGGTGGCACGTTCGCTTCAACGTCGCACCACCCGCCCAGCACACACGGGAGGTACTTCCGGGCGCTCAGGAAGGTGTAGGCGCCAGAACCATGATATGGGATCGATTGCGTAAGCAAGGCTTGGCTACCGTCCTCCACGAGTACCCCCTCGCCACGCATTGCCTGCCTTCGCAGGGCTACGATGTCTGAGTGCAACCACCCGTGGTAGTGGATGACGAGAGTGGCTGCAGCCTCCTGGAGTGGCGGTGCGCTGCTGAGGTCTTCGCCGATGGGGTAGTACAGCACCTCCAGCCCAGAAGCCTGGGCAGCCTGTACCACGCTCTCGCAGAGGTATGCGGGGAGGTACAAACGCGTTACCCCCTCACCTTTCAGCGTTTTCAGAATGACACCCAGGGCGTGCCGGCCTGACATAGTCCATGTGCCGCCCGGTAGCCAGGATACGCCACAATTGCCCAGCTGGCTCGGCGCGACCTCGTAGTCGCCCCCGACGGCCCACCGAGGACTTGCAACCATATATGCCTGGCCCACTATTAGCTACCCCTCCCCTGACTCAAGTCAAACATTAATATACTCACTGGACAAAACGGACAGCACCGCAACATTGATAAATTCGCCATTTTTAAACACACTGTCTCTAAGAATCCCCTCCTGGCGAAATCCTAGCTTTTCGGCCATTCGAATAGATGCATAATGACTCTCCAACCAGTATCCATACACCCGATGTACCCCTATTTGGAAAAACAAATGATCTAACATAAGCCTAGCCGCCTCCTCGCCCAACCCTAAGCCCCACAGATCCTTCCTTCCGATTACTATTCCTGCCCATTCGGCCTTCCTGTTTCTAAGATCTATGTCTCTGACTCGCAAAAACCCAATCATATCCCCATCCTCAACAAGGCATATTGCCAAGGCAAGATCATCATTATCATCAAGCACGCGCTCCTCTACCCACTTTTTCTCCCGTTCCAAAGAAATATAATTCTTGCCCCCCACAAGAAACTTGACGACATCACGATCCTGTCTCCACCTATGTGTTTTAACATAGTCGTTAGGTTCTAGAGCTCGCAGGGCTACGCGTTGTCCTTGAATGGTCATAAGGCAAAAGCTCCGAGGGAGTGGAGAGAAGTCAACGAGCGCCGTTTTCAGGCTACCACTCTACTACCAGCATCGTGCAAGCATCGAGTAGTTTAATTTTTACCCACAGCGCGACGGGGCACTTCCGCAGAAGGTGTGCCCGCTGCTTCAGCGGGTGCGTGTTGTGGGGTCTCGCTGTCGATGAATGGTTTGGGAGAGCGAGCGAGATCAAGGTCTACGTCTTTGAGGATGCCAACTACACGCGCCTCTAGGTCGTCAAGAACCCACCCGCTCTCGAAGCAACGAAGTTCCTCACGGTAGCCCTCGTCGTGGAGGGCAGTCTCAATAGCTTCCGAGATCTCTTGCCGATCATAGCCGACGTTTAGGAGCTTGGCGTAACGCTCCCGTCCGCGTTGCCGGTCGCCAATATTGACGACGGGCACAGGCACGCTCATGGCCTCGACGATGCCGCTGCTGGAGTTGCTCACCTGCACGCCCGCGTGGGCGACGAGGCTGGCGAAGACCTCGCGGCTGCCGGGCGGCTCTAGCTCGTGGAGGTGCTCGTAGCGCGCGGCGTACCGCTGCATCTCTGCAAGGATAGCGCGCCCGCCCGCATCGTCGTTGGGGTTGGCGAGGAGCGCCGGGTATGGCAGCGCGGCCACGGCCTCCAGCGTCTCGCGCACTTGCTCGCTGGCCTCATCGGCCGTCTGCGTTACCGGGTGCTGGATGACGATGAGGTACGGCTGGTCCTCCGGCAACCCATAGCGGCGGCAGACCTCTTCGCGCGAGAGCGTGACGTCTGGGCGGAGGTCGCCGCCGGGGAGGCCGACATGGTAGACGAGTTCGGGCGCCTCGCCCATCTGCCGGATGCGGGCGACGTGCTCGGGGTGCGCAGCGAGGTGCACGTGCGCGAACTTCGTAATGGCGTGGCGAATGGAGTCGTCGATGGAGCCGGAGAGGCTCCCCCCCGTCATGTGTGCCACGACTATGTTCTGTGTGGCGGCGGCCACAGCCCCGGCGAGCATCTCGCCGCGGTCGCCCAAGACGAGCACGAGGTCGGGCCGCTGACGCTCGAATGTCTGGGCGAACCCGTAGAGCATCAGCCCGATGGAGCCGGCCATCGTAGCGGTGGTGTCGCCGGCGAGGCGGGCGTAGACCTTTTCGGCGATGGGGAAACCATCGGCCTCCACTTCGCGCCACGTCTCGCCATGGAGCGCGTCGAGGTGCATCCCGGTGACGACCAGCGAGAGGTCGACCTCGGGGTCGGCGTGGAGGGCTTGCAGAACACGCCGGGCCGGGCCGTAGTCAGCGCGCGTCCCGCTCACGTACAGGATTTTCCTCATCGGAGCATCTCCCAAGTGATGGGCACGTCGGCGGGGATGTCTTCGACAGCCGTGCGCCCCTCCGCCACGTCCCAGAGCCGCGGGTCGATGCCGGTGGCGGGCCGCTTGCGCGTGACATTCTGGGCTGTGAGCGGCTTACCTGCACAGATGACCTCTGCCGAGACCAAGCTGCGCCGGGCGACCTCCCGCGTTTCCTCCTCGCTCGGGTGCGGGCGTTTTCGACCGTCGCCAAGCGCAGCCTCTACGTCGCGGAGATCGCGCACGAAGTCAGTGAGCTCTTGCGGATTCAGCGAGAGGCGGTGGTCCGGTCCCTTCAGCGTTTTATCTACGGTGTAGTGCTTCTCGATGAGATCGGAGCCGAGGGCTACGGCGGCGCAGGCGGCAGCGTGGCCGGTGGTGTGGTCGCTGAATCCCACCGGCACGCCGAAGGCGCTGCTGAGCGTCTCTATTGCGCGGAGGTTCGAAGCGGCGGGCTCGGTGGGATAGCTCGAGACGCACTGGAACAGCGCTAGCGGTGCGTCGCCGCTGGCGCGGATGTGCTCAACGGCCCAGGCGACTTCCTCCAGCGTGGCCATGCCCGTCGAGAGCAGAATCGGGGCGCCGCGGCGGGCCATGTAAGCGAGGAGCGGCGCGTTCGTGAGCTCACCCGAGCCGACCTTGATCGCCGTACCGCCGAGTTCGTCGAGGTAAAAGTCCACGGCCTCGGGATCGAAGCACGACGCCATGTACTGGATGCCGCGAGCGCGGCAGTGCGCGGCGATATCGCGGTGGGCCTCCCAAGCGAGGTCGTAAGAGGAGCCCATCAAAAGCATGTCCTGCTCTCCCGTGGTCTCCTGCTGGTACTTCGCCGTTTGGGCGGCGCGGGAAACCTGCTCCTCGGCACGGAAAAGCTGCCATTTCACTGCATCAGCGCCCGCCTGTGCGGCCACGTCTACAAGTCGCTTGGCGAGCTTGACACTGCCGTTGTGATTGACCCCAGCCTCGGCGATGATGAAGCAAGGGTTACCCGGACCTACGCGGCGGTCACCGATGGACACAAAGGCGGTCGAGAAATGCATGTGTGACTGCGCGGGTGGCGTGGGTTCAGGTCCCGGTGAACACCGGCCCAAGAGAGGCGCTGCTCGGGATGTTGATGAGACGCCGTTCGATGCGCTCGGCGACCGCAAGGTCTGTCGACACACAGTCGGCGTACATCGGGAGCCCGCTCATCAGCCGCCATACCGGCCGCGTCATCAGCCCGGCGTCATTGGTCGCCTCGAGCACGGCGTCGCGTTGGGCGGGGTCCTCGAGCAGGACCGCGTTGAGCCAGTAGTTGCTCTGGGCCCCTTCGGGCTCCTTCACAAACCGGACGCCATCCACGTCGGCGAACGCCTCGGCGTAGCGCTCGGCGAGGCGCCGTTTGCTAGCCAGGAACCCGTCGAGCTGTTCGAGCTGGGCACATCCCAGCGCCGCGTTGAGGTTTGGGAGCCGGTAGTTGAATGCGACCTCGTCGTGGACGTACTCCCAGCGGTGGGGTCGTTTGCCCGTCGTAGTAAGGTGCTTGGCCCGATCAGCCAGTTCCTCGTCGTCGGTGATGAGTGCACCGCCGCCGCCGGTCGTGATGGTCTTGTTGCCGTTAAAGCTGAGCGTAGCGGCCCGCCCTACGCGCCCCGTGTGCTGGCCATCCACGAATGAGCCGAGCGACTCGGCCGCATCCTCAACGATCGCCAGTCCCCACCGCTCACACACTTCGCTGAGCCGGCGGATGCGGACGGGGTGCCCGAACGTGTGCATCGGTACGACAGCACGGATGGGGCGTCCAGTGGTCCGGTTGACGCACGTGCCGCCGAGGTTCTTGGCGTTTGCCTCGAGCCAGTCCGCCAGCTTGTCTGGGTCTAGGCCGAGCGTGTCCTCCTCGCTGTCGGCAAACAAGGGGACCGCTCCACAGTAGGCGACGGCGTTGGCCGTCGCCACGAACGTCAGCGCGGGCATGACCACCTCGTCGCCGCGCTTGACGCCGCAGAGCAGGAGCGCCACGTGGAGCGCGGCCGTCCCGTTGACGACGGCGACAGCCCGCCGCGCCCCGGTGTAGGACGCGAGGTCGGCCTCGAACCGGTCCACGTACTCCCCGGCCGACGAGACCCACCCCGTGTCGATGCACTCCTTCACATACGCCCACTCGTTCCCGCCGAACGTCGGTTCGTGGAGCGGGACGAAGGTGCTGGCGTCGACGTCGAGCACGCTACGGAGCGCGGCGACGACCCGGTCGGCGGCGGGACTCATACGTTGTAGACCTCAGCCTTGTACCGGCGGAGGTTGGCGTCGTCGGAGAACCACTCGGCCGTCTCCCGGAGGCCCCGGACGAGCCCCTCCCGGGTCCCGTAGGCCGGCGTCCAGTCGAGGAGCGTCTTGGCCTTCTCGTTCGAGGCGAGCAACCGCTCGACCTCGCTCTTCTCCGGGCGGAGGCGTACCTCGTCAGACTCGATCTCGACCTCGACCCCCATCGCCTCGGCGATCACGTGGGCTAGGTCGCCGATGCTGATCTCGAACCCGCTCCCGAAGTTGATCACCTCGCCGACAGATGCGTCGGCCTCGGCCGTCGCAATAAAGCCGCGGACGGTGTCGTCGACGTAGTTGAAGTCCCGCGTCGGGCTGAGCGCCCCCAGCTTGATCCGCCGGGCCCCGTTCGCGATCTGGGTGATGATCGTCGGGATCACCGCCCGCGCCGACTGTCTCGGGCCGTACGTGTTGAACGGGCGCGCGATTGCGACGGGGGTCTCGAACGACGTGTAGAATGAGAACGCAATCTGGTCCGCCCCGATCTTCGAGGCAGAGTAGGGCGACTGCCCCTGGAGCGGGTGCAACTCCGTGATCGGGACGAACTGCGCCGTGCCGTAGACCTCGCTCGTCGACGTGTGGACGACCTTCTCGACGCCGAGATCCCGGGCAGCCTGCACGACGTTAAGCGTGCCCTTGACGTTGGTGTCGACGTAGGTGTCAGGGGAATGGTAGGAGTACGGGATCGCGATGAGCGCCGCGAGGTGGAGCACGATGTCGCACCCCTTCATCGCCGCCTTAACGCCATATGGATCGCGGACATCTCCGGCGAACACGTCCAGGCTGTCGCGGACGTCCGCCTCGAGGGTGTCAAGCCACCCCCACGAGCCGAACGAGTTGTACAGGACGAAGGGTCGTACGTCGTATCCCCTCTCGACGAGGGCCTCGACGAGGTGAGAGCCGATGAACCCATCGGCTCCCGTAACGAGGACAGTCTTACTCATGCGTGTGGATGGGCTGTCTGGACGACCCGTTCGGCTCCGCCAGAGTCGGGGTCCGCGCGTCCGCAGAGCTCTCGAGCTTGGCCATCGCCCGGAACGCCGCGCTGGTCTCGGTCAGCGCGTCGTAGGTCCCCGCAGCGGCGACGCGCCCCCGGTCGAGGAGGTAAATCCGGTCGCTGCTCTCGACGGTGCTGAGCCGGTGTGCGATGAGGACGATCGTCTTCCGGCCCGTGAGGTCGTGGATCGCCTCCATGACGGCGCTCTCCGTCGCCCCGTCGAGCGCGCTGGTCGCCTCGTCCATTACGAGCACGTCCGGATCGTGGTAGAGCGCTCGCGCGATCCCGATCCGCTGCCGCTGCCCTCCGGAGAGCCGTACGCCCCGCTCTCCGACGACGGTCTCGTATCCGTCCGCTAGGGTCTGGACAAAGTCGTGCAAGTGCGCGATCTGGGTCGCCCGCTCGATCCGCGTTCGATCGACTTCACTCGGTGGGACTCCGAAGGCGACGTTGTTCGCGATCGTGTCGTCGCAGAGGAAGATGTGCTGTGGCACGTACCCTACCTGCCGCCGCCACCCCCCGAGCGTCTCCGCAGTCAGCGGTGTCTCGTCGACGAGGATCCGGCCGGCGTCGGGCGTGTAGAGCCCGAGCAACAGGTCCACGAGGGTCGTCTTGCCCGACCCACTGGCCCCGACCAGACCGATCGTCTGGTTCCGTGGGACCGTGAGCGACACGCCGTCCAGGGCCGGCCGGTCCGCTCCGTCATACTGGAAGGTCACGTCGTCGAACCGGACGGCGTCCGCGAACGGGAGCGGCCTGCTGTCGGGTGCGGACGCGTCAAGCGCAAAGCGGTGCATGTCCTCCGTCAGGTCGTCCAGTGCGGCGCGGTTGAACCGGATGGCGGCCACGCCGCTGAAGAGCTGTTGTAACTCCGGCATCAGTCGGTAGCCCGCGAACGCGTAGAGACTGATCGTCGGGAGGATCTGAGCGAGCCCTTCCCCAGCCTGCAGGTAGAAGAGGACAATCACTACGATCCCGCCGAACGCGATCGTCTCGAAGAGGTAGCGCGGGAGTTGCGTCAGCACGGCGTTCGAGGCCGTCGCTTTGGAGAACGTCCACGAGGCAGGCGCGAACCGTGATGCGAACGCGTCTTCCCGTCCGAGCACTTTGACGTCTTTGATTCCGCCGAAGGCCTCCCCCGTCACTTTGAACCGCTCTTGGTTCGCGGTCACGCGCGCACGCCCAAACTGCCGCTGTTTCGCACGGACCGTCATGTACAGCCCCCCGTAGGCGCCTCCGAGCACCAGCACCACGACGAGCGCGAGCACCGGGTCGAGCACGACCAAGAGTCCTACGAGCGCGATCACCACGAGCGAGCGCGCCGTAATGTTCAGCACAGGCGTCAGAACGCCCTGGATGACCTGCAACACCTCGGTCAGAATCGTCTTGCTGAACGCCGCACTGTTGCGCTCGACGAAGAAGCTGTACGGCTGCGCAAGGTATCCCCGCAGCAACCGGTTGGAGAGCCGGTGGTGCATCCCGTAGGAGAACCGGAGCATCCCCCACAGCGCCAACGCGCTGAACGAGTTAGCGAGCGCGAGCACCACCACCACCCCCACACCCAGTGCCGTGAGGAAGGCTGTCGTGGACGTGAACCCGAAGGCCTCGTAGACCGTTCGCAGCCACTCGTTGGTCTGCACCACGGACGGATCGGCCACGACGCTCATGAACGGCGCGATGCTCCCCACCCCGATCATCTCGACGCCCGCCCGCACAATGAGCGCGACGGCGAGGATCGCCAGCCGCCCACGCTCGCGTCCGTCGAACAGGCTGTTGAGTTGGCGGAAGAGGCCCGGCGCTCTAGAGCCTCGCTCGGCCTCCGCCTCTGTCGCTCTCGTCATCGTGTGAGCGTCGGGGAAGTCTGTGCTGGCCCGCGCGTAAGAAACCCTTCTGCGACCGTCACGCCCCGACCGGCCGGCGCCGAAGCACGGCCCGCGTGTCCACGAGCACCCCCGCCTCGGCGGCGACGCGGTTCCAGTCGAGGTCCGAGTGGTCCGTCACGACGACGACCGCGTCCGCTGTCGCGAGCCCGTCGCCGAGGTCGACCGAGTCGAGGTCGAGGCCCTCGTGCGCGAGCGATGCCACGTGCGGGTCGTGGTAGGCCACGTCGGCCCCCTTCTCCTGGAGGAGGCGGAGGATGTCGAGGGCGGGGCTCTCGCGCAGGTCCGAGATGTCCTTTTTGTAGGCTACCCCGACGACGAGCACGCGGCTGCCCTTGACCGGCTTGGCCGCGTCGTTGAGCGCGTCCTGGGTCTTCTGCACCCAGTAGGCCGGCATCGACGTGTTGACCTCGCTGGCGAGCTCGATAAAGCGGGCCGTGTAGTCGAGCGACCGGAGCTTCCACGAGAGGTAGAGCGGGTCGATCGGGATGCAGTGGCCGCCGAGGCCGGGGCCCGGGGTGAACTTCATGAACCCGAACGGCTTCGTCGCCGCCGCGTCGATGACCTCCCACGCGTCGAGGCCGAGCTTGTCGCACATGAGCAGGAGTTCGTTGGCCAGTCCGATGTTGACCGCGCGGAACGTGTTCTCGAGCAGCTTGACCATCTCGGCCGCCTCCGGCGACGAGACCGGCACGAGCGTCTCGATGGCCGCGCCGTAGAGCGCCGTCCCCGCCCGGGCGCACGCGGGCGTCACGCCGCCCATCACCTTGGGCGTGTTGACCGTCGTCCAGTCTTCTCGTCCCGGGTCGACGCGCTCGGGCGAGAAGCAGAGGAACAGGTCCTCCCCGACCGTGAGCCCCCCTTCTTCGAGCGCCGGCAGGAGCACCTCCCGCGTCGTGCCCGGGTAGGTCGTGCTCTCGAGCACGACGACCATCCCCGCGTGGACGTGCGTCTTGATCTCGTCGGTCGCCGCGAGGATGTAGGAGACGTCGGGGTCGCCGGTCTTGCGGAGCGGCGTGGGGACGCAGATCGAGACGCCGTCGCAGCCCGCGAGGACGCCGAAGTCGGTCGTCGCCGAGATCAGGCCGGCCTCGACGAGGGGCGCGAGGCGCGCGTCCGGGATGTCCTCGACGTGCGACCGCCCGGCGTTGATGCCGTCGGCGACGCCCTGCTGGACGTCGATGCCGACGACCTGGAGGCCGGCCTCGGCGAACACGACCGCGAGGGGGAGCCCGACGTAGCCGAGGCCGATGACCCCGACCCGGGCCGTCTGGCCGTCGATCCGGTCGAGGAGCGCCTGGAGGGAGGAATCCGTCATCGATGAGAGAGAGCGGGCACGGCTTCGCCACGTCAGTCCCATCGCGAGGACCGACCGGGCGCCGTTGCGCATGTGCGGAGAGAGGTGCCCCTGCCCATGCCCAACCTACCGTCCCCTGGCCGATGCGTGGGGGCTTGGTCGCGACTTAATCGTAGGACGAATCCTTAGGTCCGTCCGCTTCCGGCGTCCGTCCGCATGACCCAGTCCGCCGGGACCTCGAGGCGGAGGGCCTGGCGGATCGAGTCGACGGCGATTGAGAGGTAGAAGGCCTTCGGGGAGCCGTCCACGGTGCCGCGGGCGCCCTTGAGGGGGCCGTTCGTCACGATCACCTCGGCGCCGGCGGGCACGGCATCGAGGGCTCGCGCCTCCACGGATTTTGGAACCGATTCCAGTGCGCGCAGCGTGTCGATTTCATCCTGCCTCGCCTCCGCGAGTGTGCCTCCAAACGACACGGTCGTCACGACCCCATCGTCTTGAAGGACTGTCATGCGTTCGCGTTCGTCGACATGTGCGAACAGATAGCCAGGGAACAGCGGCTCCTGAACCTTTTTCTTACGGTCCGACCACTGGCGCAGGACGGTCCGCAGCGGGAGGCAGACGTCGATCCCGCGGGCCGAGAGGCGCTCGGCGACTTTTTTCTCGTTCCGGGGCCGCGTGTAGAACACGCGCCAGACGCGGGCCGAGGGCGTCACGACGTCTCGACGGCGCGGGCGGCGTACCAGGCGACGGTCTCGCGGAGCCCCTCCCGGGCCGTGTGCGTGGGCGCGTAGCCGAGGGCCGCCTCGATCGCGGCCGTGTCGGCGAGGGAGTGGCGGACGTCGCCGGCCCGGAACGGCCCGAACTCGGGCTCGCCCGGGTCCGCCTCGGGGAGCGCGTCGCGGAGGCCGTCGGCGAGGAGGGCGTAGAGCTCGCGGAGCGTCGTCCGCTCGCCGACGGCCACGTTGTAGACCGCGCCCGTGGCCTCCGCGGGGCCGGTGGCGGCGCGGAGGTTGGCCTGGACCACGTTCGCGACGTAGCAAAAATCGCGGCTCGTCTCGCCGTCGCCGTAGATCGTGGGCGTCTGGCCATCGAGGAGCTGGCCGATCCAGCGCGGGATGACGGCGGCGTAGGCCCCGTTCGGGTCCTGCCGCGGTCCGAACACGTTGAAGTAGCGGAGGCCGACGGTCTCGAGGCCGTAGTGGTCCTGGACCGTCCGCGCGTAGAGCTCCCCGGTCCGCTTCGAGACGGCGTAGGGAGACAGCGGCGCCCCGACCGCGCCCTCGACCTTCGGCAGCCCGGGGTGGTCGCCGTAGACCGACGACGACGACGCGTAGACGACGCGTCGGGCGCCCGCGTCGCGCGACGCCACGAACAGGTTGACCGTCCCGTCGACGTTGACGGCGTGGGTTGTGAGCGGGTCGTGGATCGAGCGCGGGACCGACCCGAGGGCCGCCTGGTGGAGCACGACCTCGGCCCCGTCGACGGCCTCGCGGCAGGCGTCGAGGTCGCGGAGGTCGCCCTCGAGGAGCCGGAACCGTCCCCACGCCTCGTCCCCCACCTCGGTGCGGACGTCGTCGAGGTTCGCGCGGTGGCCCGTCGAGAAGTTGTCGAGCCCGACGACGTGCTGGCCGCCCGCCAGCAGGGCCTGCGTCAGATGGGAGCCGATAAACCCGGCGGCGCCGGTCACGCACCAGCGCGTGGGCTCGGGGAGGATCGAATCAAACGTCATGCGGTCCGGGGGCGGAGCGGCGGCACGCGGTCGTCTAGAACGTAGCGCCCCCATGGGGGCGGCGCAGCCGAGGACGTCGGCAGGCTCGGCGGCCCCCGTCCGCTCGCGCGCCGAGGCGGACGGTGCGAGCCCCCCGGCGCGCCCAGGGCCGTCGGAGAGGCGCCGATCCGAGCGGGACCGGTCGACCGGTCAGTTGGCGAGGCGCTCGATGAGGATGGCGAGGCTGAGGCCGGTCGTGACGATGGACAGCGCGTCGCGCCAGAACGGGGTGTTCTGTTCGAACGTGACCTGGAGGTCCACGACGTCGCCGGCCTCCAGGGGGAGCGTCTCGCGGGCGTAGAGCTCCTCGAGCGGCGACTCGAACACGAGCTGCCCGTCGCGGAGGAGGCGGACGGTCGCGTCGACCTCGGTCCGCGCCTCGCGGGCGCCGAGCACGCCGACGCCCCCCGCGAGCGCCGCGAGGTCGCCGACGGTCGTCCCGGGGTCGACGACGTAGCGGCCGGGGGCGGCGAACGCGCCGGCCGCCGTGACCGCGAACGGGTCGTTGCCGGGTTCCGTGTGGACGTAGTAGCCGGGCACCGACGAGACGAGCCCGACGACCTCGACCACGTCGCCCTCCTGGAGCGCGGTGGGCATAGCGCCGGGCGCGTAGAGCGCCTGGACCTCGCGTTCGAGGAGGAGCGCGTCGTCGCGGTAGACGCGGACGGTGGCCCGGCCCGACCGGTCGACGCCGGTCCCACCCGCGAGGGCGAGGAGGTCGGCGACGGTCGTGCCCTGGCGGACCACGTAGCGGCCCGTCGCGCCGACGGCGCCGACGGCGGTCACGGCGACGACGGGCTCGCCGGGGCGGGCGAAGAAAAAGTAGCCGGGCGCCGTCGTCTGGACGTCGCCGAGCTGGCCGTAGGACTGCGCCTCGGCGGCCCCCGCCGCGAGGAGGGCGAGGGCGATCAGGACGCTACGCATTCCCCTCGTGGCCGTAGGTGTACTTGCGGCCGTAGCGGTAGGCGTACTGGTAGCGGTAGCCGTACTCCTTCGACACGTCGAACCGGTTGAACACGACGCCGAGGACGTCGCCGCCGACGCCGTGGATCTCCTCGACGGCATGCTCGAGCTCGAAGTCCTTGGTCTGCCCGGCCGCCGCGACGACGACCGTCCCGTCGACCTGGGTCGAGAGGAGGACGGGGTCGGTGGCGGCGAGGACCGGCGGCGCGTCGATCACGACGACGTCGTAGGTCTGGCGGAAGGCCTCGAGGAGGTCGCGGAACGCCTTCGAGCCGAGGTACTCGGCCGGGTTGGGGACCATGGTCCCCGCCGGGAGCACGTCGAAGTCGTCGCCGACGGTGATGTCGCGCTCCTCGCCCTGGCCCGAGATGTACTCGGTGAGGCCCGGCGTCTTGCTCATCCCGAAGAGGGTGTGGACGCGGGGCCGGCGGAGGTCGGCGTCGATGAGGAGCGTCCGCCGGCCGGACTGGGCGATGACGGCGGCGAGGTTCGAGGCCACGGTGCTCTTGCCCTCGCCCGGGCTCGCGCTCGTGACGAGGAGGGTCTGGACGACGGCGTCGGGCTTCGAGAACTGGACGCTCGTGCGGAGCCCGCGGAAGGCCTCGGCCGCGGCCGACATCGGGTAGAGGATCGAGACGACGCGGGAGTCGAGGGTCCAGCCCTGGACCGTGACGGCGTCGGCGCCGCCGGCGTCCTCCTGGATCAGCTTCGTGACGTCGGGGATGACGCCGAGCAGGGGGTGGCCGGCCTCGCGGAGCTCCGTCGGGCGGCGGAGCGTCTGGTCGA
>Ga0310345_10000784_pt1 | contig 41187 bp, 34 predicted proteins | sample HC15DNA20500_MG_FD_204667 | JGI IMG/M metagenome (GOLD analysis project Ga0310345, IMG submission 204667) | Marine microbial communities from station ALOHA, North Pacific Subtropical Gyre - HC15-DNA-20-500_MG | ecosystem: Environmental > Aquatic > Marine > Oceanic | place: Pacific Ocean: North... | reverse complement strand
GGGCGACGAGTCGGAGATCAAGCAGCTCGGCTCAATGCACGGCCGTCGCTTGGTCGAGGACGTGGACCGCCTTCCCATGATCCTGTTCGACAACGAGTGGGTACTGCAGCGCAGCGAGGGGCAGGCCGAAGACATTCGATTCCACGACGTACAGCCGAAGTCCAACGCCTGACGGAACAAAACGGGGTTCATCGTCGGTTCAACAGTGGCGGCTCGCCTCTCGACAGGACACATTGCTGCTGCCATTTCTATTGAGCCTCCATCCCGTACAGCGAAAAGGACACGACGGTGCTCATTACGCGTTACGAATTCCTCGCGATCATCGCACTCCCTCTGGGGGTCGGATTTACGCTGCAGGGCGGAGTCGGGACTGCGACACCCGTGGCCCCCGACCCAGTGAGCGCTCGAGTCCTCGACGTGAGTTTCTCTGACGACGTAGCGCCGATCCTCGACGCGAACTGCATCAAGTGCCACGGAGGACTCCCCGACGGCGAGTCGATTCTCGAAGCCGGTTTGGATTTGAGGACTTACGAGTCCGTCATGAAGGGCTCCGAGTTCGGCAGCGTAGTCGAGGCCAGCAATGTCGACGACAGCCTGATCTTCTTGATGATCGAAGAGGGCGATATGCCGGAGGAAGCAGACCCACTGTCCCCGGACGACATCGAGACCATCAAGACCTGGATCGCCGAGGGCGCGAAGAACAACTAGCCGAGGCGCGGAGGCTGCCGGGTATGGTGGTTGCGCCAAGGTCGGTAGTGGCGCGGCACAAACTCCGTCACGCAGTCACGTTCACGATCGCAGTCGCGGCGCACGCCATCACGCCTGCCACAGCCCATGCGCAGCGCCTAGAAGACCTCGCCCCTGGCGTGCGCCAATTCGTATCTGTCGAGTCGACGAGCGTGCTCATCGAACATGTGTTGCTCAACGACGGCACGGGGACGCCCGCGCGGGACGCTATGTCCGTGCTCATCGAGGACGGTCGCATCGCGGCGGTAGCCCCCAGCGGCCAGCTGCGCGCGCTGCTGGCGTTTGCGGATGGAGGGGGGGCTGGCGCACAGCGGGTGAGGGCCCGTGGCCTCGTTGAACGGAACGGGGCCGAGGAGAAAACGCGGTTGAGGAGAACCCATGAGCCGATTAGCTTTTTCGGCTCCTGGGGCCTGTAGCTCAGTTGGTTAGAGCGCACGCCTGATAAGCGTGAGGTCGGTAGTTCAAATCTACCCAGGCCCACTTCCCGGAAGCGTTGCCCCGCTTGGTCTTAGGAGATCGGGCGGGGTTTTGTGTCCGGCCAACAGCGGGACTCCCGCTTGGCTTGTTGCCGTCGGCGTAGCGTGGCCCGTTCGCACACCGGTGTCAATGGCCGGGTACGACCTACGACCCACCGCGATAGACGGTCGTGTCATCCTTGATGGTCTCCATCACCTGGATATCCTTCAGCGTCATCGGATCGACCTCCAGCGGGTTGTCTGACAGCACGACGAAGTCGGCCGACTTTCCCACTTCGATGGAGCCTTTGGAGTCCTCCTCGAAGAACTGGTAGGCAGCATTGATGGTACTCGCCTTCAACGCCTCGAGGACCGATATCCTCTGCTCAGGACCGATGACTTTCCCGCTTCGAGTGACGCGATTGACGGACGCCCAGATCAACATCCTCTGGTCAACCGGATGGATGGGGGCATCATGGTGAATCGTGGCCGAGATTCCGTGATCGAGCGCCGACCGTACCGGATTCAGCCGGGCGGTACGCTCCGGTCCGTAGATGACGTCGCGGTGGAAGTCACCGAAGTAGAAATTGTGGGCGACCTGAAACGTCAGCGTCACGTCCAGCTCACTCAGCGTTTCCAACTGATCCTCTTGTACCTGCTGGACATGGATCAATTGGGTGCGGCGGTCACTACCGGGCACGGCGGCTTCTGCTGCCCACACGGCCGCGATCGCTTGGTCGACTGCTGCATCACCCAGCGCGTGAATGTGGGTCGGGGTGCCGGCCCGGTAGTATGCCTCCACCAGCGCATTGATCTCCGCTTGGCTCTCGTATCGCGGATAGCCTCGGTATCCCTTTTCACCGGGTATTTGCTCGTGGTACGGTTCGCGTAAGTAGGCCGAGCGGCCGGGTGACCCGCCGTCGAGCACCATCTTGCTGCCCCCCACCCGGAAACGACCCTCGTACTCAGCTGAAAACTCCTCGTCAGACCCGGCACCAATGACATCGACCGGAAGTCGCCCCTGGCGAGCCATCTCTCGTAGCACGCCAGCGGAGCCTCCCATATTCGACACCGTCGTGAAGCCTTGCGCAGCGTACACCTTCATCGCGCTGTCCACGCGCTGTAGCACGTCTTCACCGGGCGTCGCCCCAGGCTCGAAACCCCCTCCTCCCGACAAGCCCCTCACCAAGGACTGGGCGCTCTCCTGCAGGATGCCATTGGGCTCACGGCTGTTCAGGAAACGGTGGATGCGGCCACCCGCAGGATCTTCCGACTCCGCTGTAATGCCAGCCAACTCGAGTACCTTGCTGTTCACCACCGACTGATGCCCCGAGAAATGCCTGAGCATGATGGGAAGGTCAGCGCTTACTTCATCAAGATCATGCCGTGTGGGGTGGCGCCCCTCCGCGAGCTGGGAGTGGTCGTAGCCCGAAGCGATCAGCCATTCGCCAGGCTCTGGGGGCGCGCTCTCGAGTCGCTCGCGAAGGGCGGCCTGGATGCTCGCGATGTCGTCGGCCGTCCCTGCGGGAGGCGGGTCGACATTGACCAAGGCCAGCTTGGAGCCGACAGAGGTCACATGACCGTGTGAATCGAAAAACCCGGGGAGTAACGTTTTTCCGTCGAGATCTATCCACCGTGTGCGACTGTCGGAGAGCGCTTCGGCCTCATCGTAGTCACCCACCATCACGATTCGCCCATCAACTACGACGACGGCTTCCGCCTCCGGCTGACGGTCATTAAGGGTGATGATGTCGCCATTGAAATAGATCGACTCCGCACGAGCCCGCTGTTCCCCCGAGTTGCTACAGCTGCTCAGGAGAGCCACACACCCACTGAGGACGACCACCGAAACGGCCTTCGCAGTCCGTGAACACCTGCGCTCCTTCATGGTAGCCTCCCCAAACTCACGGCGCATTAGACGCGATCCGGTACTTTTGGCCGATGTGGCGCGGGCTCAACCACGCCGGCTACGCGCGTGCGGTCGACGGAACAGCACGACTCTGTGAGCAACGTACCCGGAGGCGGTGCACAGACAAGACCGTGCTCTCAGCAATCGAAGAACCGTGCGGTCGGAGAAAACTGAGCACGAATCACGGCAAAGGCAGCGATCTCGAGTGGTTTCCGGGGGGGCGCATCCTCGTGAATCGCACGTCCCTGCGCCGGGGTCGAGACTCACCCCGCCGAACCGTGAGGTTGCACAGGTACGTGTCGTCGTCGCGCTCTGGATAGTCGCTCCGGTAGTGGGCACCGCGGCTCTCCCTGCGCTCCAGCGCCGAGCGCACGATGACGTCGCAGGTGTCCAGATAGCTCTCCATGCTGAGCGTATCCATCCAGGCGAGGTTGTACACCCTTCCAGGAGCACAACCGGCGCGGCCGAGCTCCTCCCGGAGCGCTCCGAGACCCTGCATGGCGGAGAGCAAGGACGCCTCGCTTCGGACGAGTCCGGCATCCTCCCACATGAGAGAACGCAGCCGCTCGCGGAGGGCGTACAGGTCCGGGCCGCCCCCCCCGCGCTCGAGTGGCGCCGATGTGCGCTCTACCACCGCGGCCACCCAGGCGGGGTCGAAGGAAGGAGGGTTCCCTCCCCTGTCTTCCACCCAGCTCGCGATCGCGTGCCCGGCGATGCCCCCAAACACCGTGGACTCGGCGACCCCGTTCCCGCCCAGCCGGTTGGCGCCGTGCACGCCCGCGGCGTCCTCGCCGGCCACGAAGAGCCCCTCCAGATCGGAGCGGCACTCGGCGTCGATGGCAACACCGCCCATCATGAAGTGGGCCGTGGGTGACACGGGCACGGGCTCCCGGGCCAGGTCGTAGCCCACGTCCCGGCAGCGGCGCACCATGCCCCGGAAGTCCTGCTCCACCACGTCGGCGCCAAGGTGGGTGGCGTCCAAGAGGACCGCGCCGTCAGGTGAGCCCCGACCCGCCTCGATCTCCATGAAGCCCGCCCGGGACACCACGTCTCGCGTGGCCCGCTCACCCCGGGGGTCATAGCGCTCCATGTAGCGCTCGCCCGCGCCGTCGCGCAGGTATGCGCCGGCCCCCCGGAGCCCCTCCTCGAGCACGGTGCCCGTGATCTGGTACGGTCCGATCATGAGGCCCGTGGGATGGAACTGGACCATCTCCATGTCCATGAGCGTGGCGCCGGCGCGCCAGGCCATGGCAATGCCGTCGCACGACTTGTCGTGGCAGGGAGCGGCGATGCGGTACATGGTGGGGCCCCCGCCCGTGGCCAGGAGCGTCGCTTGGGCGTGCACGACGGTGAAGCTCGACCGCCTTTGGTCCAGGAGCACCGCGCCCACGATCCGCTGCCCGCTCCGGTCGGGCAGGAGCTCCACCGCGCGAACCTCCTCCAAGACTTTCGTGTCGCCGGCCGCCACCTGCTCGGACAGCCGATTGACGATCTCGATGCCCGTGAGATCCCCCTTGTGTACGGTTCGGTCGTGGCTCTGTCCAGCGAACGGCTTCTGGTGCACGGAGCCATCCGGATTCCGGTCGAAGAAACAGCCCGCGCGGTTCTCCAGCTCCAGGACCCGCCTCGGGGCCTCCCGAACCAACGTCCATGCCAGCTCCTGGTCGTTGAGCCACTGGCCGCCGCGAAGCGTGTCCATGAAGTGATCCTGCAGGCTGTCGGGCTCCCGCAGCACCACGTTGTAGCCTCCCTGCACCATGCGGGTGCACCCCGACTTGCCGAAAAGACCCCGGACCGCGAGCACCACCGAGGGCCGGTGGGGGGCGTCGCTCAGGCTGAGGGCCGCGCACAGACCCGCTCCCCCGCTGCCGAGGATGAGCACATCAGTGCGCAGCGTCTCCCAGGCCTCCCCTCCCGAGCCACCGCTCACACCCGTCACGACACCGGCGCCAATATGCGGGGCACGAAGATCAGCGAAGCGGCCAGGAGCACCGCGAGGCAGGCAGCGAGGACGAGGCCGAAGAGCAGGCGCTGCCGGTGGCTCAGGTCGAAGAGGTCCACCGCCGTGATGCGGAGGCCGTTGAATAGATGGAAGGTCACCGCGGCCACCAGCACGTACTCGGCCGCCGCATAAAAGGGGCCGGAATAGGTCGCGAGCGCGCTGTCGAAGGCCGCCGGTCCACGCCGCGCCTCGTTGATGGTGAGGAAGTGGGGCAGCAGGTAGATTGCCAGGGTCACGCCGGTAATCCGGTGGAGCAGCCAGCTCACCGTGCCCACGCTCCACTGGGGAAACCAGATCCGCCGGAGCGCCGGCCCCACCCCGCTCCTCATCCTAGGAGCGGCCGGATGCCCATGTAGCCGTATACCATCAAGGCGAGTCCTCCCAACCAGAAAACGGCGCGTAGCGTGGGCCTCAGCCGCCGCGGAGGATCGAAGTCGAGGACGATGCCCCACATTCCGTTCAGGGCGTGGAGGACCACGGCCGGTACGAAGAGCGCGTAATAGACGCTCCACGAGGAACCGTCCTGCAGCCGCATAGTGACGACGTCCCAGCTGAGCCGCCCACTGTCCACGACGTGCACCGCCCACAGGTGGACCGCCAGGGCGTACGCCAGGAAGAGACCGCTCACCCGCTGGAGTAGCCAGGACACCGTTCCGGGAGTGCTGGTCCACCTAGGAGGCTGCGCGGGCTCCACGGACGCCGCCGCCTGTCGCCCATCGCTCAAATGATCTCGGCCTTTCGGTCCGTGGTCTCCCCGAACCGCCGTAGCGATGGCTGGGGCAGGCTGGCATAGAGCTCCGGGAGCCTCTCGTTGATGGCCTGGTTGGAGAGATCGAAGAGGCTTTTCCCCTCCAGATCGCCCTCCACCAGCAAGGGGCCCAAGCTCTGACAGTCCAGCACCCAGATGGCCTGAGCGATTCCGAGCTCCTCGAGCCAATGCACGGCCAGCACGTCGCGAATGCCCCGCCCGAACGTGGCTCCGAGACCGTATCCGACAGTGGTGAGGCAGACCGCACCCCTGGGCGCCAAGACGTCCCGGTAGTCGTCCGCGGACATCCCCCCCTTCCCGAGAATGACCTTCACCCCCGTGCGATCCAGCCACTCGGGCATCACCTTGTGAAAGCGGAACGACGCCGTGGCAGAGACTGATTTTACAACGTACTTACCGTCCTCGGTGACGGTGGCGGCCGGAGCGCAGTGGAAGTTGACGTTGGACAGTGACGACCACGGCACCGGGGGCTCGATGCCGTCCGCCAGAAACCGCTGATAGACGCCCTCACGCCCCGTGAAGACGGGTCCGTCAAGGAAGACCAGATCCCCGATAGACAGCTCCCGGAGCGCCTCGTCGCTCACAGGGCACTGGAGATGAACGGTCTTCATCTCCAGCTGATCCAAGCTCTCCCGGCTCACGAGATGCCCTCGCGTCGGTAGTAGGGCGTGAACCACTCGGGGTCGTCGCGGAAGTGAACCTCTCCGCCGGGACCCACCCGCGCAGTTGCCCGCCGAGATGCGAAGCAGAACGTGTGGAGCGCCACCGGCATGCCCCCGGTGTGCGTGTACGCCACCTCCACATGCGCGTCGACGACCATGCTCTTCCCAAGCAGCCCCATGGGCCCCATGCCGATGGAGTTGCCCAACTCTATGAGCTCCATTTCGAGGGCCGCCACGTCGGGGTCGGGGTTGCGGTCGCCCACCGGCCGTAGACAAGCGGCTTCCTTGGCGATGCGCATCGTAGTGTCCTTCGAGCCTCCCAGTCCCAACCCCACCACTGCCGGCTGGCACGCCAGGCCCCGGCGGCCGAACTCCACGAGGGTATCGAGGACGAAGCGCTTGATGCCGCCCACGCCGTCGGCGGGAAAGAGCATGCGGTAGTCGGTGCCGAAGAGTCCGCCCTTGTGCACCGTGGTGATCTCCATCCAGTCGCCGTCAGGTTCGAAGGAGTACTGAACCTCAGGCGCGTGGATCCCCACGTTGTTGTTGAAGTCCTTGCGGGTGAGGGGATGCACCCGGTTGGGGCGGATGGGGATCTCCCGGGTGGCGTCGGCGGTGGCCTGGCGGAGGGCGCGCTCCAACGCCACGAAACCGCCTTCGACCGAGCAGGTGTTCCCCATCTTCACGTAGTAGCGGGGCAGCCCGGTATCACCGCACATGGGTCGGCGGTCCTCCTCGGCGGCGTCGTAGTTCTGGGATATCTGGTCGAGCACGTAGAGCGCCAGCGGTTGGTCCTCGTGCTCCCGCATGGCCGCCACACCCTCGCGGAAGTCACCCGGAATGCTGATGGCGGCCCTGCTCATGAGTTCCCTCGCGGTGCGTTCCACAAGGTCGATGGAGATGGGGTCGTCCACCGAGGTGCTAGAAAAGTCGGGAGAGCGCATGGCGAACCTCCAGCCGCTTGAGTTTCTGGATGGCGCTGGTAGGCGCCAGGTCCATGGGGCACTCGTCGGAGCAGTTGAACTGGGTGTGGCACCCCCACACGCCCTCGTGTCCAGCAGTTCGCGCCAGGCGCTCCTCGCCAGCTCCATCGCGGGAGTCACGGATGAGGGTGAAGGCGCGGGTGAGGGCCGCGGGGCCCAGGTAGGAGTCGCTGGCGGCCGCCATGCCGCAGCTTCCGTAGCAGATGCCGCAGGTGATACACTCCACGTGGCGATCAATGTCCTGGCGCTCCGCTGAGTCCGGGCGCACGGAGGCGAAGTCCGGCCGCCCGGGCTGGGCGGGGACGAATTCCGCCCGCACCCGCCGGTACCGCTCGAAGAACGGCGCCATGTCCACCACGAGGTCTCGGATGACCGGGTAGTTCGGCAGGGGCTCAACCGTGAGCGGTCCCGAGCCCAGGTCACCGATGGCGGTCCGGCAGCTCCAGCGGTTCCGTCCGTTGATCCTCACGGAACACGTGCCGCACATACCAGCCCGGCACGAGTAGCGGAACGCAAGCGTCGGATCGTGACTGTTCTGCACGGCGGCTAGCACGTCCAGGACGCTGCTTCGCGGCTCCCGCTCCAGCCGGTAGGTCTGGTAGCGGCCAGCCTCGTGAGGCCCCTCCGCCCGGAGGATGCGCACCACCAAGGGCTCACTCATGACTAACATCGTACTGGAGAAGGGAAGTGGCGTCCACTCGCGGCAGATGATCCCTGCACCCCGCCACGTACTTGGAAACGGGGTGGGTGCGCACGTGGGGCGTCACGCGACTGGGGCGAGGTGAAATGGGGTCGCCCCATGGCGTGCCAGAGCGAAGAGGCGGAGAGCGCGAGGATCACCGAACGGCCGTGACCAGATCCCCCGAGTCCGCTTCGATGGCTGCCACGCTGATGTTGGCGCTCGGTCCCGTCCGCACCTCGTAGCCCATTTGCCGAATGGCATCGACGTCGGCTTGGGGCCAACTCTCTTCGAGCGTGACGCGCATGTTACCATCCGTGTGCATCCGGGGCGCCGCGATCGCCTCATCCAGGGTTTTCCCGGTTAGGACCCCCGCAAGGACATCGAACGTCGCGTTCGGGATTCTTCGGCCGCCCCGGCCCCCCAGTGCCAGCCAGGGCCGGCCGTCGCGGGACACGATGGTGGGGCACATGTTGTGGAGGGGTCGTTTGCCAGGCCCGGGTGAGTTCGGATGACCGGGACGAGGGTCGAAGCGCGAGACGCCATGTCCGAGGATCAGGCCCAGTCCGGGAACGGTTACACCAGAGCCGAAACCGCCGCCGTGTGTCAGCGTCAACGCCGCAATGTTTCCTTCATCGTCCGCAGCGCTCAGGTGGATGGTCCCGTCCTGCTCCCGAGAGAGGGCCTCCATACGCAGAGCCCGCCCGCGGCCCATGGCAGTAGCGACCCGGCCGGCCATCTCCTGCGCGTACCCCGGGGAGAGGAGTCTGGCGAGCGGTACGTCTGAGTGCTCGGGGTCGCCGAACAGGTCCAGGCGGTCCTTCCAGGCGATGCGAAGGCTCTCCAAGCGCGCTCGGGGCGAGCGCAGAGAACCCCCTGAGGAATCGAGGGCCCGAAGTATGGAAAGGGCCTCCACGATCGTGGCTCCACCGGCCGTGAGCGGAGCGGTATACACCCTTTGGCCCATCCACTCGAAGACCAGCGGATCCACCTCGTGAGCATGGTAGGCCGCCATGTCGTCGAAGGTGACGATCCCCCCGTTTGCCTGAAACGCCTCGGCGATGACCCTCCCGATCTCACCACGGTAGAACCCGTCGAGGGTCCCCGCCTCCGCTAGAGATTCGAGCATCGTGGCCAAGTCGGGGTTCCGGAATACGGCCCCCGGAGAAGGCGGCTCGCCGTCTATGAGCAGAAGCCGCGCCGAGCCGGCGTCCCGTCGGAGGAACTCCAGGGAGCCGCGGATCGCTCGCACGGTCCCCTCGGAGAGTGGGACACCGCCCCGGGCCAGGCTAATCGCAGGAGCCAGCAGGTCACCAGTGGACTTGGTCCCGAACAGCTCAATGGCGAGCTGCATTCCCCCCAGGGTTCCAGGGACTCCGGCCGCCAGCCATCCCCTCTCGTTTACACGGCCGGGGACGGATCCGTCGGGAGCAGTGTCGAACATGTCATGGCGCGCAGCGGCCGGGGCCGTCGAGTTGAAGTCGATGACCCTCACGGGCAGGTTCGACATCGCGACAGTCATGTGCCCGCCGTATCCCCCGGGTCCGCAGGCTCCGATGTCCACGACCCCCGCCACGAGAGCTGCGGCGACGATCGCGTCTACCGCGTTTCCGCCCTCCTCCAGAATGCGTTCGCCCGCCGTTGCGCCTTCGAGGTGACCAGACACCACTCCCCTGCCGACCCTGCGCCGGGGCTGTCCGAGAGCCGCCCGCGGATCGATCACGCCTGCCGCCAGAGAACCCGCCAGGATCGTCAGGGCCGTTCTGCGGTCCACCGATTTCGCCATTTCGTGTTCTCCCTCAAGTTACCCTGCAACTGCCCTGCCCGATGTCCTCTCCTTGGGCCGAGTTGCACCACACCGCCCTGCGAGCCATGCTACCCCAAGGTGATCATGAAAAGGATATATAAGGGCCGTATGCCTTGAATGCGATAGATCTCGAACGACTCGGTGAGGTCGTGCTGGAGCCCTCGGGGCCCGTCACGGCCGGTCAGTTCGGGACCTGGCGCTTACGCTACACCGTAGGGGCCTACGGGGTAGACGAGGGCGGCACTATCAAGGTCGCCCAGCGCTTCGCCAGCGATTGGGAGACTCCTCAATTGGATGATCCCGCCTCCTCCGGTTATACCAGCGTAACGACCACCGGACCTGCGAAACTGGCCGTCCGCTACGATCCCAAAGGCCATGAACGCCCCTGGATGAAGTGCCTCGTCATCGATGTCTACGATGGGAGTCTGGTGGCCGGGGACGTCGTGACCATAACCCTCGGCGACACGTCGGGAGGTTCGCGCGGGATTCGGGCTCAGACCTTCCAGGAGTCGACTCACGAGTTCCGGGTGCTGGTAGATCCCACCAACGCCTGTCTAGTACGCAGGCTCCCTACGTCCCCTGAATTCCAAGTCGAACCGGGGGACGCGGTGGTGGTCGTGTGTATCGTTCCCACTGTCGCGCAAGTGGGCGGGCCCGTGGAGGTCTTCCTTAGGGGCGAGGACGAGTGGGGTAACCCCACCGACACCCCCCCCGGCGTCGAACTGGAATGGGAAGGATCGTGTAATGCCCGGTTCGACGGGCTCGATCTGATCTTCGACGCGCCCGGAGAGGGCCGGGTCGTGGCCAGCTGGAAGGGCGACGCCTTTCCCAGTAATCCTGTGACCGCGAAGGCGACCCTTCCCCCGGTTCGGCATTTCTGGGGGGACCTTCATGCCCAATCCGACGCGACCGTGGGGACGGGTGACGAAGTGGAGTATTTCACGTTCGGCCGGGATCGGGCCCGACTGGACTTCGCCTCCCACCAGGGAAACGATTTCCAGATGACCGACGAGGATTGGGCCCGGCTCAACGACGTCGTGGCCGAGTTCAATGAGGAGGGGCGCTTCGTCGTATTCCCCGGCTTCGAATGGTCGGGAAACACCGGGGCCGGCGGCGACCGGAACGTGTTCTACCTCGAAGAAGGCCTTCCCATCATCCGGTCCAGCCACTGGCAGGTTCCGAGCGTTCCTGAAGGGGAGTTTTCGCCGGCTCACCCGGTGGACTGTCTCTTCCAACGCCTCCGGGAGCGAGTAGATCCCCGAGCGGTCCTTCTCGGGTCCCATGTCGGAGGCCGGTACGCCGAGATCCGACGACCCGAGTACTTTGATGAGGAGCTGGGTCCTCTCGTAGAGGTGGCGTCGTGTTGGGGGGTCTTCGAGTGGCTCCTGTGGGATGCCTTCGACAGCGGTTACGTGGTCGGCGTTATGTGCAACAGCGATGGCCACAAGGGCCGCCCTGGTGCGGAGGGGCCGGGAGCCGGCCAGTTTGGAATTCGGGGTGGGCTGACCTGTGTCCTTGCCGAGGAGCTCTCCAGGGAGGCCGTTTTCAACGCCCTGAAACGGCGTCATTGCTACGGCACGACCGGACCCCGTATCGCCCTCTGGTTCAACGCCGCCGACCAACCCATGGGAAGCTGTCTGAACGTGTCTGGGCCCGTTCAACTACGGGCTCGAGCGGTAGGCACCGGTCCGCTGGAGGCTCTCCAACTCTATCGGGGGAGGGACCTCGTGGCGGAGACCTTGCCGGAGGCGTTCCGGGAGGTGCGAGGTTCCCGTCGCGTCCGGCTGGTCTGGGGGGGCTCCCGGATCCGGGGCCGCGGAAGGCGGGTCACCTGGGACGGGACGGTCCAGATGGAGGGGAGCCGGATTCTGCGCGCGGAACCCTTCGCGTTCGACTCACCGACCGATGGTATCACTCAGAGTGGTGACTCGATTCTCCACTTCCGGTCCCGAACCACCGGGGACGTCGACGGGATCGACCTCTGGCTGGATCGGGGCGACCAGGGCGCGTTGACCTTCAGCTCTCCGGTGGGCGACCTCTCGCTGGAGCTGAGCCAGCTCGGAACGGCTCCGATCCGCCGGGACCTCGGCGGCCTGGATATGCACGTGTCGGTCCAGCGCTATCCGGAGGAACTGAGGACCCGTGCTCTCGATCTGCACCAGACGGTATCCCCCGAGGGCGATGGGTTCACTCCCTACTTCGTGAGGGTGATCCAGGCTGACGGGCATATGGCGTGGTCGAGCCCGGTGTACCTGAAACCGGAATGACGAGACCGGAACGAGCGGACGCGGAGGCTGGGCAGGGTAGGCGTCCACACGGTACGGGTTTCCGGCGACTTGCCCTCGTTTCGGGTCCCCTCCTGGCTGCTTCGGTGAGCGGTTGGTTGTGGAGCGTCGGGATGGCTCCAGAGGCGACATGGACGGCAGGCATCACAACGCTGTGTGGTGCCTGGTGGGTCATGGAGCCGGTGCCCATGCCGGTCACCGCACTGATTCCGTTCGCGGCCTTTCCCCTCACTGGTGTACTCAGCCACGGCGAGGTAGCCCAATCGTACGGCCACACCCTGGTGCTCCTGATGCTAGCTGGCTCCATGGTGGGCATGGCCCTGGAGCGGAGCGGAGCGCACCGGCGTCTCGCCCTCGGGATGGTGAAGGCGGTCGGAGGAAAAAGCGGGACCCGACTCGTACTCGGATTCCTCCTTGCGTCCGCCGTTCTCAGCATGTGGATCTCGAACACGGCCACCGTGGTGATGCTGATCCCTGTAGTGATTGCCGTGTTGGACTACCACGAGGAGGAGGGGGGCCGCTTGGCGATTCCCCTCCTCCTTGCAATCGCCTACGGCGGGGCCATGGGGGGGGCGGTCACCCCCATCGGCACTCCCGCCAACCTCATCCTCATGAGTCACTATGAGCTGGCCACGGGCCGGGAAATCAGCTTCGCCGGGTGGATGCGGATCGGCGGCCCGGCCGTCCTGGTCATGTTGCCCATCGTCTGGCTCTGGCTCGCACGCCGAGTCAAGGACGTTCGTCCGGCGACCCTGCCGGCGCTGGGGCCGTGGCGCCGCGACGAGCGGTGGGTGGTCGCGGTCTTCGCCCTAGTCGCCCTCGCTTGGGTGACCCGGAGCGACCCTTTCGGCGGTTGGGGGATGGCCCTGGGCGTATCCGATACGGCTGGGGACAGTACCGTGGCCCTGGCTGCCGTCGTCATCATGTTCCTCATCCCGCGTGGGACGGTCGAGGGTGGGACCCTCCTGGATTGGGAGACGGCAGCGCGTATACCTTGGGGGGTATTCATCATGATCGGCGGCGGCATGGCCATCGGCCAGGCATTCCAGGTGTCGGGGCTGGGGCAAGCCACGGGAGAAGCCCTCATGCCGCTGACCGACCAGCCGATGTGGTTCATGGTGGGCCTGGTAGCCTTGTGCGCCACCTTCATCACCGAGATCACCAGCAACACGGCCGTCGCCAACGTCATGATGCCCGTCCTGGCTGCCGTGGGTGTGGCGGCGGGGATCGACCCGCTCTGGCTCATGGTGCCGGCTACCCTAGGGCTGAACTGGGCCTTCATGTTCCCGGTGGCCACGGCTCCTAATGCTCTCGTATATGGGACGGGCCGGATCACCCCGTTGGAGATGGCCCGGGAGGGGCTCGTGCTCAACCTGACCGGATGCATCGTCATCGCGGCCGTATCCATGTTGATATTGGGGTAGGTGGGCGGCTCCGCTCAACGCAGACTCGCTATTCTTAGGAGCAAGTCGATCCGCAGTTTTCAGGAGATTCCTCATGAAGATGTTCATTCACGGTGAATGGGTCGAAGGGGCGAAGCAGATCGAAGTGCTCAACCCCTTCGACGGAAGCGTCGTCGACACGGTGCCGCAGGCATCGTCGTCCGACATCGAAACTGTGCTGGCCGGCGCGGTGCGCGGCGCGGAAATCATGCGGAATATGCCCGCTTACGATCGCTTTCGGGTTCTCCGCAAGGCCGCCGACTTGATGTTCGAACGCCAAGACGAACTCGGCCGTACGATCAGCTGCGAAGAAGGCAAAGTGCTCGGCGAAGGCGTGTTCGAGGCCAACCGCGCCGCGGTCACGATCGAGACTTCGGCCGAAGAAGCAAAGCGACTGACGGGCGAAGTGCTACCGCTGGACGGAGCGCCGGGAGCGACCGGAAAACTCGGTTTCACGCTGCGCATTCCTTGCGGCGTGGTGCTCGCCATTACGCCGTTTAATTTTCCGTTGAACCTGGTCTGCCACAAAGTCGGCCCGGCGTTGGCCGCGGGCAACGCCGTGATCGTCAAACCGGCGAGCGATACGCCGCTGTCTGCACTCAAACTGGTCGAGATCTTGTTAGAAGCCGGCGTGCCGCCGCTGGCCGTGTCGTGCATCACGGGCAGTGGAGGATCCGTCGGCGAAGGACTCTGTGGCGACGATCGCGTGCGGAAGATCAGCTTCACCGGCAGCGCCGAAGTAGGCCGCCGCATTGGCCAGGTGGCGGGCCTGAAGAAGGTGACCATGGAACTCGGATCGAACAGTCCGCTGATCGTGATGGACGACGCCGACTTGACGAAGGTCGTGGACGCCACGATAAAAACCGGCTTCGCGAACGCCGGACAAGTGTGCATTTCCGCGCAGCGCGTGATCGCGCTGGAGAACGTCTACACCGACCTGGTGGAGGCTCTTCACCCCGCCGTCGAAGCGATTTCAGCCGGCGATCAGCTCGACGCAGGCACACTCATGGGCCCGATGGTCCGCGAGCGGGACGCTGCGCGCGTGTCGGAGTGGATCGACGAGGCCGTGTCTGACGGTGCCCGGCTCGTCTGCGGCGGCGGACGACAGGCGGCGGTCGTCACGCCAACGCTGCTGGCCGACGTGAAGCCCGACATGCGGATCAGCCGCGACGAGTTGTTTGGGCCGGCCGTGGGAGTCACCCATGCCGCGAACATGGACCAGGCAATTGAAATGGCCAACGACACGCGATTCGGGCTGAGCGCCAGCATCTTCACGCAAGACATCGACGCCGCCGTCAGGTTCGCCCGCAACGTCCATAGCGGCAACATCCACATCAACTGGGGCCCGATGTGGCGCGCTGATTTGATGCCGTACGGCGGCTTGAAAGAAAGCGGGTTGGGCAAAGAAGGCCCCAAATACGCCATCGCGGAAATGACGGAGTTGAAGACGGTCGTCATCCACGAGGGCTGAGCGAGCACGTACGGGAACCAGGGGATGACACTAGCGAAGGCACTGGAGGTCAACTCCACGCCACTGATTACGCCGTCGTTCAGGAGCGCAGGATCGTAGACGGTCAACGTGATCACCAGCGCAGTGATCGTGCAGATGACCACCGTATCGATAAACGGTTCGAGCATCGCAACGAAGCCTTGCGTCAACGGCTCCTTCGTCCGTGTTGCTCTCCAGGAAGGGAGGTAGGCGGTGGGGGGTCAGGCTTCGCGTCCCAGCGAATAGACGCAAGAGAACTGCGCCCTGCAATGCTGGACCAACGCCCGAACCCCGGCTCCCCTCGGGAAAGGCGGCGTCTAGCCGCCCACCTCCACCTGAGCCGCCCCTCGGTCCTTCTCCGTGAGCAGGTACTTGAGCGCGAACGTCCCGATCCAATGTGAGCCCGCATAGTCGGCATCGAACATCGCGTCGAACCCCCTCGCGCCGTGGACGAGGGCAATCTTCCTCAGCGCCGGGATGCGCGGGTCGTCTTCAGGAAGGGATGCCGCCATGCGGTTGATCGCATCTGCCCTAATGAACGCGAGCCCGATCAGATGGGATGCCGATGCCAAGAAGCGTCGCTCGGCGTCGGCCTGTCGCTCTTCGCTGGTCGCTACGTCGTCCGCAGTGGCGTCCAAGCGTTTGGGTGAGTCGTCCATCTCCACCGTGATGATGTCATCCGGGTCGATCGGGCTCGTGAGCGGAGCGAACTCGCGTGACGTCAGCGGTGGGAGGAAGTCGTCGAGCCACGGGAGGAAGTCGTCTTCGTCCAGGACTCCGGCCATGAGCGCCGCCTCCTCGAGGCACGGCGACAGGAAGTCAGAGCCCCACGGCTCGTACGCGGTCGGACACCCGAAGTCCTCGCCAAAGAGCCGCTCCGCCGCCTCGACGATCGCGGTTTCCAGCGCGACATCGCGTGTGACCCGCGCCGATTCGAGCATCATCGCCAGTGAGAACGCGGTGTTGCTGTGTGCCCCGCTCCGAGACGGCACTTTGAGGTCCCCGAGGTACTCGACCATGCGCTCTGAGAAGACCGTCGCCAGCGGCTCGACGTGCGTGGCCCACTCTCCCGCATCGTCGTGGTCCCACGTGCTCAGTTCCGCGTGGAGCTTGAGCAGCCAGGCCCAGCCGTAGGGTCGCTCGAAGGACCGGCTCTCCTCGAAGAAGGCGATCTCGCCCACGAGAGCCTCCTCCGACAGGTGGTCGTTGAGCTTCTCCTCAATGAGACCCGCGACCGGGATGTCCGGAAACTCCTTGTAGAGCCTCACCATCGCCCACGTCGCATTCGCGGCGGAGTGCCAGTCCCAACAGCCATAGAACGCCCGCGCGTCCTCGTACCCGGGCACGCGCGACGCAACGAGCGTATCGAGGTAGTTACGTCGATCTCGTGGGGCGGCATGCGGCCGATCGAGGCACGACAACGGCATCGCCGCCAGCGTCAGCGCCATCTCGAGATTGAGCGCCGGGATCTCTGCATCCGGGATGTTCGCGGCAAACCCCGGGAGGTCGGCGGCATCGGCGGGAGGCCGCGTGACGGCTTCAGGGGTCCCATCATCGGGCGGGACACATGCGGCCATGAGGAGGACCGTGAGCAACCAGGTCATCGTTTCTCTACGCATGCCGACATAGTAAGGGCTCTAGCGACCGGTGCGCACGCGAATCTCGGGCGTGGGCGACCGGCAATGTCCCGGAACAGCCCTTCACGGTCGTCGCTTGGGCGCGTACAGCCCTACCACTGGAAAGTGACGCGCCTGCCCATGCTCGATCGTTCGTCTTCTGCATTCCTGCTCGCTTCACTGCTCGCCGCGTGTACGCCCGGCGAGGCGGCTCTGGGCCAGGATGAGATGAGTGGAAGACGGACTTCACCAAGATCACGCAAGATCACGGTAGACCCTTCTGAGATCGTCTCCGGTGACCCGCCGAAGGACGGCATCCCGGCCATCGACGAGCCCCGGTTCGTGAGCGTCCGTGCGGCCGACCGCTTCTTGGACGGGAACGAGCCGCTCGCCGTCGTGCGCCGCAATGGGCAGACCAGGGCGTATCCAATCCAGATTCTTATCTGGCACGAAATCGTCAATGACGTGGTGGGCGGAGACCCTGTTACAGTCACCTACTGCCCACTCTGCAACACGACGCTCGCGTTCGATCGCCGCTTCGAGGGCCGATTGCTGGACTTCGGGACGACCGGTCGGCTTCGTCATTCGGACATGGTCATGTACGACCGCCAGACCGAGACGTGGTGGCAGCAGGCGACAGGTGAGGGGATCGTCAGCGAGTTGGCGGGCAAGCAACTCACGTTCATCCCGGCTCCGGTGATGCGCTGGAGCGACGTGAAGCAACAGCTTCCCGGCGACGACGGGGCGTACCGGGACCAGGAGACGGGGTCGCTGTGGAACTTCGCGGGCGTAGCGACGGAATGCGAATTGGTCGGAACGCAGCTACGAGAGGTGCCGCACGGCCACCATTTTTGGTTCGCCTGGGCGGTCTTCAGGCCCAAGACCAAGGTCTGGGGGATCTAGCGTCCTAAGCGACGGGGCCGGCAATACCCAAGCCCAGGCGGCAGTGCGAGTCGCGGGGACGTGCGCAAAGCGCCGGCATGTCGTATTTCGAAGAAGAAGAAGACTGGTTCGATCCGCTCACGGAGCTCGCTCGTATGACTCGCACCTTCCGCACCTCGACCCTAGTCGCGTTCACGACAGTTTTCGTGACCACGACCACGACCACCGCCGTCGCCCAGGATGCCAAGGACCAGCTTGCGGCGCACATCGACACGAATGCCGGTTCGTACACGGAGGTCGCGCAGGATATCTGGGAGCTCGCTGAGGTCGGCTATATGGAGACGGAGTCCACCGAGATGCTCCAGGGGATGCTGCGCGAGGCCGGCTTCGAAATGGCGTCGGGCGTTGCAGGCATGCCGACGGCCTTCGTCGCCTCATGGGGTGGTGGTGGACCGGTCATCGGCATCATGGGTGAGTTCGACGCTCTCCCCGGCATCAATCAGAGCCGCTCCGGCGAACGGGATCCGATCCCCGGGAAGATCGCTGGGCACGCCTGCGGTCATCACCTGTTCGGAACCGGATCCGTCGCGGCTGCGATTGCTGTGAAGGACTGGCTCGAGCGTACCGGACAACCGGGCACGATCCGAGTCTACGGGACGCCGGCCGAAGAGGGTGGCGCGGGCAAGGTCTATATGGTTCGGGCCGGACTCATGAACGACGTCGACGCCATGCTGCACTGGCACGCTAGCTCGGAGAACAGCGCGAGCGCGTCGTCGTCGTTGGCGAACAAGTCGGGCAAGTTCCGCTTCTACGGCCAGTCTGCGCACGCGGCTGCGGCCCCGTGGCGTGGACGCTCGGCTCTCGATGGTGTCGAGGCCATGCACAACATGGTCAACATGATGCGGGAGCACGTGACCCCGGCCACCCGGATGCACTACGTCGTCACGGCCGGCGGTTCGGCGCCCAACGTCATTCCGGACTTCGCGGAGTCCTACATCTACGTACGTCATCCGGAGCCGGAGGAGGTTCGCCGGATGTTCGACTGGGTCGTGAACACGGCCGAGGGCGCAGCACTCGGCACCGAGACGCGCATGGAATACGAGGTCATCCACGGCATCTACAACGTGCTTCCGAACGAGCCACTCGGGCGCGCCATGCACGCGAACCTGACGCGGGTCGGTGGCGTTGCGTACACGGCTGAGGAGCAGCGCTTTGCAGAGATGATCCAGAGCAGCTTCCCGGAGGGCGTTCCTCCGATCGAGAGCGCGACGCAGGTGCAGCCGTTCGAGGTGATTGAGGTGGGCCAAGGTGGATCGACCGACGTGGGTGACGTGAGCTGGGCAGTTCCCACGGCCGGCCTCAGGACAGCGACCTGGGTGCCGGGTACATCCGCGCATTCGTGGCAGGCAGTCGCGGCCGGCGGGACGGACATCGGGAACAAGGGCATGATCAATGCCGCTAAAACGCTGGCGTTCACGATGCACGACCTGTTCACCCAGCCGGCAATCCTCGATGCTGCCCGCGAGGAGTTCTTCCGTCGTCGCGGGCCGAACTACACGTACGAGCCACTGCTCGGCGACCGTGATCCTCCGCTCGACTACCGGGCGAGCGTCGTTGGACTCTCTGGCAACTAGCGGACCGGGAGAGATTGCGGGGTTGAGGGCTGCGATTCGAGTAGCTTCCAACCTTCGCTAATGTCGCTCCTACATCGGGGTGAGGCGCCTCAATTCCGAGCGGTCGCTACGCATGAGCCAAACCTGGGTCGAGCCGTCGCTTTCCGGGTCCGCACGCATCGCGATCCGTTCACTGTCTGGGGACCAGACCGGGCTGAGGTCCAGTCCGGGACTGTGCGTCAGACGTCGCGGCCCCGTCCCGTCTACCGCGATGACGTAGATCTCGGTGTCGGTGGTATCACCGTCCACCTCGGCAAAGTACGCGATGCTCGCTCCGTCGGGGGACCAGTCAGGGTACCCGCTGTATACCGGGGCGCTGGTCGCGGAGCCGGGAGCGCCGTCGGGTCTCGGGGCGACCTCCCGCGTACACGAGTTGATGGCGACGCAGGTTGCGGCCAGTAGAAGCACGGTGTGTAGCGTACCTGCGCTGCGGGATCCTCGCCCACGGTTTCGCTCGGGTACGGTGTGATGACTGCGGCCACGAGCGCCTGCTCGCGTACTCATGTGTGGGTCGGGGCGTGTGCCCACCAAAGGTGGGGTACCCGTCATGCAATACGCGCCGGATGGCCGAGGTCGCCGCCCACGTCACCGATCACGTGCTGCCTCACCTTCCTGTTGTTTCAACCGCCCTTTCGGGTAACGAGGTGGCCGAATGGCTGAGGCTGTCGGGGAGGGCAGCGGGACCAGCCTCTTCAGTGGTCGAACTCGTGGGGCAGCGACGGGTCGAATACGAAGACTGGGACTGGTTCGGCCTCGGTGTGAAGAGGCTGTCATGCGCATAGCTTGTCGCTCACGTTGACTGCCTGACGACCCGTTCAGCACGCTGACGGAGGCAGCCGCATCGTGAAGAAGCGACTCCAACAGTCGGTCGCGCTCTTATGAGGGGACTCCCGCCATTACTCCCGCTGTTCGATGGTGTTTCCCCGCTGTTGAACCCCGGCAGAGTCCGGCATCGTGTCTCGGCAAGTGCGGCAAATCGTGCAGCCCAGTAAGGACTTACGTCGTTTCTTGCCGTGATCGGGCCCTCTGGGGACACGCCTGATAAGCGTGAGGTCGGTAGTTCAAATCTACCCAGGCCCACTTCCCGGAAGCCCTTGCCCCATCTGGCGTTACGCCGGTCGGGGCTTCGGTTATTACGCTAGTGCCGCTCATCTGCTCGCAACAGTTGCTCTCAACTGGACGCCGTTTCGGCCCTGTTTTGGGTCCTCTCCGCCCACGTGCCTGGGGGCTGCGCCAACGGAACACCCACGTTCACTGCGCTGTCGCTCCGGTCGGCGGCGGAGGTCGCGCGCGGCGTGTAGGGTCGCAGAGGGGAAGTGAGCGCGCGGGGCATCCTCCGCCAACAGCGGCTGACCGCAAAGTCGACACGAAGACCAACTTGGATAGTTGCGTCGGTGAGCGTCGGTGGGTGACGACGCGGTCTTTGGCAAAGCTCGATCTGGCGGCCACTACGCCTCGTCGAGATCGCTTGCGCCATCTCCCTCGCCCGTCGGATACTGACCTCGGCTCGATCCCCTGCGAGGCCTAGAGCACATCCGCAACGTCGCGCCGAAGGTGATCGTCAGCCCAAGGTGCGCCGAGACCCAGAGAATCGAATGAAATTCTTCAGCGCTGCAGCCTTGCTCATCATGACCGTCGCTTGCGACTCTCAGACCCCGCAGCCGGCACCGGAGCCGACATCGGCCGCACTGCCCGAGTGGGAAGTGGACCCGACGTGGCCACCGACGCTGCCCAACGACTGGATCCTCGGCGACATCAGGGGGCTCTTCATTGATGAAAACGACCACCTCTGGGTGGTTCACATGCCGTCGAGCCTAACCCGTCAGGAGATCGGGGCCGCCGAGGATCCACCGATTGCGGACTGTTGTTTTCCCGCTCCCCCGGTTCTCGAACTGGATCCCGAGGGCAACGTCCTGCAAGCCTGGGGCGGTCCGGGCGAGGGCTATACCTGGTTTGACCAGGAGCACGGGATCTACCTCGATCACAACGGTTTCGTCTGGCTCGGCACGAGCAATGGATTCCACGTGATGAAGTTCACGAGGGACGGCAGCCACGTTCTCACCATCGGTGAGCCCGGCGTGAACATGGGCAGCAACGATCCGACTCATCTGGGCGGCCCGGCAAATTTCTTCGTGGAGCCCAGTACGAACGAGCTCTTCATCGCGGATGGATACCGCAACCGGCGCGTGGTGGTCTTCGATGCGGCGACCGGCGAGTACCAGCGTCATTGGGGTGCGTACGGCCAGCCACCGGACGACACCTACCGATATGAGTATCCAGTCAGGTCCGACGACCCGCCACAGCAGTACTCCACGGTCCATGGCATCATCGGCTCGGAGGATGGCCTGGTCTATGTGTCCGACCGCCGGGGAAACCGCATTCAGGTCTTCCGCCAGAATGGCGAGTATCTGATGGAGCGGTTCGTCCTTCCAGAGACGGGCGGATCGGGGACGGGCTTTAGCCTTGGGCTGTCGAGGGATCCCGAACAGAGCTTGCTGTATCTGATCGATGGCACGAACGAACGTGTCTGGATGCTGCGGCGCGCCGACCTGGAGATCCTGGGCAGGTTTGGCAGGCCCGGTCGGCAGGCGGGCGAGTTCATCCGGGCACACATGGTGGTGCTCGACTCACAGGGCTACCTCTATACCGGAGAGGCGGGGAACGGTAGACGGATGCAGAGGTTCGAACTGAAGACTCCCGGGTAGATCGCCGGTGCGGTGACAAAGTTCGCTCTCCGGCGTCGGGCCCACACATCAAGCGGTTGTCCCCCCGCGTGGCCCCAAACTACTTTGCCCCATAGGCCCCAAAGGCTCCGGATCTCCCGTCCCGCGCAGGAGCAGAGCATGAGCGACGTCACGCTCGACGTAAACGGCGAAACGCATACGCTCGACGTCGATTCGTCGACTCCCCTCCTCTACGTCCTCCGCAACGACCTTGGCCTCAGAGGGCCCCGCTTCGGATGTGGACTGAGCCAGTGCGGAGCCTGCACGGTGTTGGTGGATGGTGTGGCGAGGCGCTCGTGTACCCTGCCCGTCTCTAGGGTCGACGGCGAAATCACCACGCTCGAAGGACTGTCGGGCGACGGTGAACTCCACCCCGTTCAGCAGGCTTGGATCGACGACCAAGTACCGCAGTGCGGCTATTGCCAGAACGGTCAGATCCTGACCGCCAAGGCGCTGTTGGATCGGAATCCGAACCCGACGGATGAGGAAATCCGACAGGGCATGAACGGGGTGCTCTGTCGCTGCATGACATACTACCGCATCCAGGCGGCGGTCCGTCATGCCGCGGACGCGATGGCAGCCGACGCGTCCGGCTCGGGGCCAGCGCGAGAGGAGGTGATCCGGTGAGCCACCTCTCGGAGATTCCAAAGGAACTCGCAGACGCGTTGGATACCTTCAATGGCACCACCTCCCGACGGGACTTTCTCAAGAGCTCGGGCCTCTTCGTTCTGAGCTTCAGCGGCACAGGGCTACTGGACACCCCGGGGGCCGACTCCGGCGAAGCGTCTGGGGCACCCGAGAACGGGACTGCCGCTCCCTATCCCGAGCCTGACTTCCGTCTGCTCGATTCGTGGCTGGTCGTTCATGAGGACTCGACAGCGACCTTCTACGTGGGGAAGACCGACGGCGGCCAGGGCACCGGAACCGCGTTCCGTCAAATGATGTGTGACGAGTTGGACATCGCCTTCGAGAAGAGTACGCTCGTCATGGGACGGACCGACATGACCGTCGATCAGGGCGGCTCGGGTGGGTCGGACGCGATTGAGCGTGACGGCTGGGCCGTGCGCCGCGTCGCCGCAGAGGCCCGCCGGGTCCTGCTGGAGATGGCGTCCGGGTGGCTCGGCGTGCCCATGGACGAGCTCGCTGTCAGCGACGGTCTGATCTCGATACCACGGGACCCATCCCGCACTGTCACGTACGGAGAGCTGGTGGGTGGCAGACGCTTCGATGTCATGCTCACGGGGAGCAACGTAAACGCGACCACGGGAGTAGCGAGCGTCAAGCCGGTGCAGGACCTGAAGATCGTCGGTCAGTCGCTGCCGCGATACGACATCCCGGGCAAAGTGGACGGATCGCTCGAATGGGCCGTGGACGTCAGGCTTCCGGGCATGGTCCACGCGCGCAATGTCAGGCCCCCGGTAGCGGGTGCCAAGCGGATCAGCATCGACGAATCGTCGGTCCGTGACTTGTCGGGATTCATCCGAGTCGTGAGCAGGGGGAACTACGTCGCGGTCGTCTGCGAGCGTGAAGAGCAAGCGATCGAAGCGGCGAGTCGGCTCGAAGTGCAGTGGGAAAAGCCTGCCACCAAGTCCTTCCCGTCGTCCGAAGACCTCTTCGACTACTTGCGCAATGCGACGCCGATGTCTCCCGCCCGGGGGAGAGGCTCACGCACCGCCACCCGTGAGCAGGGCAACACTGAGCAAGCGATGGCGGCGGCGACGGTGGTGGTTGAAGCGGAGTACGACTTCCCGTTCCAGGGACATACCGCCATCGGTCCCGCGCACAGCTTGGCCGATCCATCGGATGGCCAGATGACGATCTACACCAACGACATGAAGCCGTACAGCCTCAGGACCGGTGTGGCGGAGTTCCTCGACATGCCGCCAGAACAGGTGCGGGTCATCTGGATGGACGGTCCGCAGTTGTACGGGCGCACGGCCGCGGACGACGCAGGCTTCGAGGCGGCGTTCTTGGCCAAGGAGATCGGCCGACCCGTCCGGGTACAGTGGATGAGGCACGAGGAGACGGCATGGGATACCAAGGGCCCCGCGTTCGCGTTCACCCTGCGGGGTGGTTTGGACGACGAGGGCAACCTGATCGCGTTGGACTATCGCGCCCGGGTCGCCGACTACGCCCACGTCGGATACAACCAGCCCGATACCGTACTGATCGCCCAACTCATGGGGATCAGACCCTCCCGGCCCGCATCAGGCGGAGCGTCAGCTCCCGCCGAAATGTATGCCATCCCCAACCGGCGCCAGGAGACATCAGTGGTGCGCTTCCCGCGAGCCTTCGAGACCCCGCTGCGCACCGGCAATTTGAGGGACCCCGGGGGTCCGCAGGTCACGTTCGCGAGCGAGTCCTTCATCGACGAGATGGCGGTGGCGGCAAATGCCGATCCGGTCGAGTTCCGTCTCCGGCTCCTTCGCGCCAGCAGCGAAGAAGACCGAGTATTCATGAGGGCCCGATCCATCGCCGTTGTCGAGGCGGCGGCCGACGCGTACGACTGGGACACCCGGCCGTCAGGGAAGGCCGTTGGCTCCGACCGCATTCTCACGGGTCGAGGGGTCGCATACGCGTACCGCGCCCGGACCGCGATCGCTGAGATCGCTGAAGTGGAAGTGGATCGCGAGACCGGGCGTGTCTGGGTCAAGCGCATGGTCTGCGCCCACGACTGCGGCTTGGTGATCAACCCCGACGGGCTACGCAGCACCATCCAGGGCAACCTACTGCACGGGCTCAGCCGAGCGCTCTACGAGGAGGTCCAGTTCGACACCGAGATGGTGACCAGTGTGGACTGGCGCACGCACCCGACACTCAGGCACGTGGACGCGCCGGAAACGATCGACATCGTCATCGTGAATGGCGATCCTGAGCCCGACCGGCCCGATCTGCCTCCCTATGGGGCGGGTGAACCGTCCCACCGTCCCGTCGCGGCAGCGGTGGCGAACGCGATCTACGACGCGACTGGGGTGCGGCTGCGGCGAGCTCCGTTCCGTGCGGAGCGGGTGCTGGCGGCGCTGGAGGCAGCCGGGGTTTAGGGGAGGACCTAACTACCCCCCACGACCGCCACGCCCTCGATCTCGAAGAGCGCGGTACTCGAGTAGAGCGACACGACACCGATCAGCGTCGTAGCCGGAAGATTCTCGTCGGAGAATCCATTCCGTTGGGCGGCCGAGAGCACAGCCGCATCTTCCGAAGAATAATTGGCCATGTAGATGGTGAGCTTTATCAGATCCGCTGGGGTCGCACCGGCCGCTTCGAGCCGCCGCCTCAGGTTGGCGTATGCCTGATCCGCTTGCTTCTCGACGCTCTCACCCGCGCGCCCGACCTGACCCGAGATGTAGATCGTCTTCGCACCGCTCCCTCGCGCGGTGACGACCTGTGTGAACCCGCCCGTGGGATCGATGAACTCCCTGGCAACCTCACCACCCCCGCCATCACTCACGACCGCCACGGCGTCGACTTCGATTTCAAATTGATCGGCCGCGAGTGACTGCACGCCGAGCAGCGTACTCGCCGGTAGATCCTCGCTACCGAACACTCGCGTTCTCGCCGCACCGTACGCGCGCAGGTCCTCGGGTGAGTAGTCGGAGACGTATGTGACGAGCTTGACCACATCGTCGGTCGTGGCACCGGCCGTCTCGAGTCGTCGGGCCACATTCGCCATGACAGACGTCGCCTGCTCGGCCAGTCCATCGCCTTGTCCGACCTGACCCGAGACGTAGATCGTCTTGGTCCCGTTGGCCGTGACCACCACGGCCTGGCTGAAGCCACGTGAAGATCCGATGCGCTCTATCGTGACGTTCGCACCGGGGACTTCGGGATCCGCAACGACCGCGACGGCCTCGATTTCGACGCGGAACTGCTCGAGGAACAATTCCTGGATACCGACCATGGTGCTGGTCGGCCACGAATCTTCGTCGCTGAACGTCCGGAGTCGTGCCTGGCTGATGATCGAATAGTCCGCTGGGTCGAAGTCCTTCACGAAGATTCGGATCTTCACCACGTCGCTGGTCGAGGCACCGGCACTCTCGAGACGTCGCACAACCGACTCAAACGCGGTCTCGACGTGCATAGCGAGATCGTCCCCGTTGCCTACCTGTCCCGAGACGTAGATCGTCTTCACGCCGCGATCCGCCACGGTCACGACCTGGGTGAACACCCCTGCCGGGTCGATGAACTCCCTCTCGAGCTCTTGGGCCCCCACTGGGCCACAGCGGATTGAGCCAAAAGCGATCGCCATCATCAGCGCCGCCGTTACCGCCGTGGTGTTGAACTTCATGTCATGTCTCCCTCTTCGCTCAGAATCAACGCAATGCCAGCGCAACGAGCCGCTCCGGCTCGCCGCTTCCACCGATGGCGAGCACGATGTATTGCTTACCGTCGATCGAGTATGTGATGGGGGCGGCATGGAACTGGCCCCCAAGGTCCATGCTCCACAGCTCCTCGCCCGTCTCTTTGTCGTATGCCCCGATCCGGTTCATTTCCTTCCCTTGCCCGATGAACAGGAGGGTCTTGGTCAGAAGCGGTCCCCCGAGTTTCTGAAAGTTGCCGAGCCGTGGTAGCTCCAGGTCCCGTAGCGCTTCATGGTCCCGAGGTCCGTCCCCGACGGGGACGCTCCAGAGCTTCTCGCCGGCGTTCATGTCGAAGGCCGTGAGCTGCGAATAGGGCGGCTTGAAGAGCGGAAGGCCGCGCGGGCCGGTGAGGTCCCGTACCTGAGGCCGAATCCTCATGTCGGACCGCTCGGGATCTCCGGCATCCATCCGGACGAGCGAGAAGTGAGCCCAGCTGGGCACGTAGAGTCGCCCAGTGTCGGGGTCGAACGCGGCACCCCACCAGTTGGCGCCGCCACTCCAGCCGGGTCGCACGATGTTGGTGCCCGGCGTCAGGGGCGTATAGAGGGGTCCGGCATTGTGCTCACGAAAGATGGCAAGCCCCTCCGCTCTCAACTCGGGAGTGAAGTCGATGACGTCCGACTCGGTCGCTCCATTCGTGAGGAAGAGCGGGGGCTTGGTGGGATAGGGCTGCGTAGGCGATGTGCGCTCGCCCACCAGGGTGCTCTGGGGAACGCTTCGCTCCTCGATCGGCCAGACCGGCTCGCCCGTCACTCGATCGAAAACAAACGTGAAGCCTTGCTTGGTGATCTGAGCGACGGCTTGGATCCGGCGACCGTCGACGGTGATGTCGATGAGGTTGGGTGCCGCTGGAGGATCGTAGTCCCACACGGCGTGGTGGACGAATTGGAAGTGCCACACGCGTTCACCGGTTTCTGCGTCGAGGCATACCAAGGAGTTGGCAAACAGGTTGTCGCCGAGTCGGTGTCCGCCGTAGTAGTCCGTGACCGGCGTTCCGACCGGGAGGTAGACGTAGCCGAGCTCCTCGTCGGCGCTCATCAGGGTCCAGACGTTGGCACCCCCGGAGAGCCTCCACGAATCGTTTTCCCAAGTCTCGTATCCGAGCTCGCCCTCCTGAGGAATGGTGTGGAAGATCCACTTCATTTTTCCCGTCCTCACGTCGAACCCCCTGACGTGCCCGGGCGGCGCCTCCTTGTACCCGGTGCCCTCGGTCATCGCGGAGCCGACCACTACGACGTCGCCGACGACCAACGGGGGTGAGCTCACCGTGTAGCGGCGCGCGTCGATCGTTCTTCCGAGACCTTCCTTGAGATCGACTCGGCCGCCCCGACCGAACGTGAGATCGGGCTCCCCGGTCTTCGCATCGATCGAGACGAGGTAGACTCGCCCCCCTGCATAGATGAGCCGCTCCTCCACCCCGTCCGTCCAATAGGCGAGGCCGCGGGTCATGAACCCGTGCACAGCCGGACGGCCTTCCAGATACAGAGCTGGATCGTAGCTCCACAAAGTCTCGCCCGTCTCGGGGTCGATCGCAGCAACCTGACCGAGAGACGTGGTGGTGTACAGCACGCCGTTCACATAGAGAGGCGTGACCTCGTAGGCGTAGGTCTGGAAGGCTCCCCTTTCCCGCATCACTTCATTGCGGGCTCTGAGCCCCTCGTCCACCGACATCCAGGTCCACGCGACCTCGAGGTCCCCGACGTTGTCTTCGCTGATCTGATCGAGGGGAGAGTACTTGGTGTGCCCCGAATCCCCTCCGTAGCTCCGCCACTGACCGTCCGCCGCGCCTGTCTGGGCAGCCGCTGGGCTCCCTATGGGGCTCCAAGCCGGGCTCCAACAGAAGAGGCCCAAAACGAGCATCACCCAAAAGAGCCGGCCGGGAGCAACGGGAAGCTTCGATGAACTCCTAGCCACGGACGGACGCATGATCTCTCCTTGCCGGCGACGTGAGCGGACCGGTCACCAGTAACCTACGAGGCGACGATAGAGGCGGTCCACCATCGCGACGCCGGGCTCACGCGCGCTCGCGCTTGTGCCTCCAAATGGCTAAAGCTGACCAACGAGGAGAAGCGCGAGCTGCTCGGAACGTAGAGAGCGGCCTTCGGGACTCTCCGCTCATCACTCCCCGCGGTTTGCTGGAGAACACCGCCCACCGCCCGACTGACTCCGGCCTTTCCGGTTTCCCTGTATGCTGCGGCACCTTCCCCACGGGACGCAGACCGTTCGCTCCTCCGCCACGTACCGGGGTGACCCGGCGCCCCATCAGGCTTATCTGACTGAGGTCTCGTTCACCAACGTACAGTACAAAGTCGTCAAGATTCGCGAAGGGCGGGGCAAGAATACCACCACCCGGGACCTAGCGAAGGTCACCGGAGACTTCCGGATCCTCGCCTCTTCGACCGCTGGCGTCAGGTCTTCCATGTGGGTGGGATTCCACACGGTGGACATGACGAATCCGGCCCAACCGGTGTACTTCGAGGGCACTTCGAGGGACGACGATGGTCAACATGACCTAATCGAAGGTCTGCTGCAGAGGGATCTGGACGTAGTCCCAGTCGGCCCGATGACCATCCAGCTTGCCGTGGACTATGTCTTCCCCACGAGGGACGTGTCGTCCTGGGCCTACGATCCTGGGCAGAACACCAACGCGGGATTCTTCACGGATGCGAACCCCGCAAGGTCGCTCGGAGACGCCTCTTCCACCGCGTTCAGTGCCTAGAGCACGGTCACCTGCAGATGAGCGGAGGCAATTGCGCCACGGTTTCAACCCTATCCGCAGTCTAGCGGATCACCGGACAGAAAGCTCAGGCAGCCGCCCCTACTTGCGTTGATCGGATCTCGCCTCGGTACCGCTGGGGGCGCACTCGCTTCAACGCCGCTAGGCCGCCCAGGCCCTCCGCTCCGCCCATTGGCGGCGAGCAACTCGGCGAGTTCTCTTGCATGAGTATCCCATCACCTCGGAGGACGGAGATGAGTATGCGACAATCGAGCCTTCTCGTCGGACTGTGCATCGCGATTGCGGCTGCGGGGCTGCTTTCTCCGGCCGCGGCCCAGCAGTGGCAAGCGCCGCGCACGTCGCATGGGCATCCCGACCTTCAAGGCAACTGGTCGAACCAGACCATGACGCCCGTCGAGCGGCCCGAGGGACAGGGGCCCGTGCTGACCCCAGAGCAGGTCGCCCGGCGCGAAGGGCGAGCCGAGGCCGCTTACGAGGCCGGGGCGAGTCCGAGCGACCCGAACCGGCCCCCTCTCGAGGCGGGTAGCGCCGTCGGTGGGTACAACCGGGTGTACCTGGATCCCGGAATGCTCGTCGCCGTGGTCAATGGAGAGCCGAGGAGCTCGCTCATCACCGACCCGCCCGACGGTCGCAGGCCGGCCCTCACCGCGAAGGCGCGGCAGATCCGCGACGAGGTCCAGGACTTCATGGAGTCCTTCGGCCCGTTCGACAACCCTGAGAACCGTACGCTGGCCGACCGGTGCATCGTTGGCTTCGGCGCCCACGGGGGCCCGCCGATGACGCCCAATTACGGCTACAACAGCAACTACACGATCGTGCAGACCGCCGACTACGTGATGATCCACACCGAGCAGGTCCACGACACCAGAATCATCTATCTGAGAGAGCCTGAGCCGGTGCCGGACGACGTGCGCCCGTGGTTCGGGGTCTCATACGGCCACTGGGAGGGCGAAACGCTCGTAGTGGAGACCACGAACATCCATCCGTTGCAGCAGTACCGGCCCCGAGGGTTCGTGGACGCCGGAGTGTGGGAGGTTCGGCCCTCGCCGAGCATGAAGATCACGGAGCGGCTCACACGGGTCGACGAAGACGGGATTCTCTACGAGTTCACGATCGAAGATCCAGAGACCTACACACGCCCCTGGAGCGGACAGGTCCCGTTCTGGCGGTTCGACAACCTCCTGTACGAGTACAACTGCCACGAGGGGAACTACGCGATGTCCAACATCCTGAGTGGCGCGCGCTTCCAGGAGAGGGAGGGCAACAACGAGCGTGACTAGGGGCGGCCGAAGGCCCTAGCGGGTCAGCAGGGTGACCTGCATGATTCGGCTCCAAGGCTACCTCGCCATGGGACTCTCCAGCCAGTGAGGCACGCATGCGCACCCGTCTCCTTTTAGCCGCCCTCACTTGTTCGTGGGTTCTCGCGCCCGCACCCGCGTCGTCGCAGACGCCCGTGGATCTCGAGATGACGGCGCGCATCAAAGAGGAAGGACTGGACCGTTCCCAGGCTCTCGAGCTCTATCACACGCTGACCGACGAGATCGGCGGACGACTCACGGGGTCTCCTGCACACGACCAAGCGGCCACCTGGGCCCGCGACCGATTTGCCGAGTGGGGGCTCACGGAAGCCCGCCTGGAACCGTTCGAGTTCGGACGTGGATGGTCGCTGGAAAAGCTGTCGATAGAGATGGTGTCCCCCCGCTACACGCCCCTGATCGGTTACGCTGAAGCCTGGACTCCGTCCATCGATGGCGTCCTCTCGGGGCCGGTCGTGTACCTGGGTGACAAGACAGCCGCGGAGGTCGAGGCCATGCAGTCCGCGCTGCGCGGAGCGATCGTGCTCACGCATAAGCCACAAACCGAATTCCGTGACGCCGACCGTCCACAACCGGGAGTGGGCGAGACGGTGCGAACCGGCAACCCGCCGCGAATCCGGCCGAACGCAACCACCCCGCCCCGGCAGATGCGCGAGCTCCTGCAGGAGGCCGGAGCCGGCGTGTCCCTCCGACCCAGCGAGTACCGGGACGGCACGGTGGGCGTGGGAGGAAGCCGCACGACAGGGAACGATGCCGTGCCATCCATCGTGCTTGCCGCAGAGCAATACAACATGATCGCGCGCAATCTGGCGAGCGGAGTCCCAGTCGAGCTGCACGTGGCACTTCGCACCCGCTATGACGAGGGGGATACCCGTACCTTCAACGTCATCGCCGAGATCCCCGGCTCCGATCCGGCTCTCAGGGACGAAACCGTCCTGGTCGGAGCACACCTCGATTCATGGCACGCGTCTTCAGGTGCAACCGACAACGGGGATGGCGCGATCGCGGTGATGGAGGCGATGCGCATCCTCGCTGAACTAGACGCTCGCCCCCGCCGTACGATCCGCGTAGCGCTCTGGTCCGGGGAGGAGCAAGGGCTGCTCGGCGCACGAGCCTACATCGAGGATCACTTGGCCGACCAGGCGTCGCGCGAGAAGCTCGCCGTCTACCTCAACGATGATCCCGGTTCGGGGGCGACGCTCGGCTTTTACATGCAGGGCAACCAAGCGGCTAAGACGCTCTTCGACGCCTGGCTCGAGCCGCTTCGTGACCTGGGTGTCACGCGCAACATCATCGATGGCATCGGCAGCACCGACCACGTTCCGTTCGACCAGATCGGGCTGCCGGCCTTCAACGTCATCAAGGATTTCGATGCGTACGATGAGCGCACCCGCCACACCAACGCGGACTTCCCCGAGCGTATGTCTGAGGATGAACTCATTCAGTCGGCCATCGTCATGGCCCACTTCGCCTGGCAAGCCGCCATGTTGGATGGGACGATTCCGCGAGTGCCCGTGTCAGATCGATAGCGCCGGCTCTGGGCGGCCACGTTTACAGCGCGACCGCTATCTGTTGACGTGGAATCAGGGCCACCGTAGGAATGAACCACGGCCCCCGACGAGATCCCTGTCAGCGAGGAGCGAGACATGTGCGATGATCAAACCGTTGCCGACAACTACGAGTACTTGCGTTCAAAGAAGCTGACGCGGCGCCAGTTCGGGATCGTGTCCGCGGGAACCGGCTTGTCGATGCTCTTGCCGCTGGAAGCGAACGCCCAGGAAGTGTCAGAATCCGAGATCGACGTCACGACCCCCGATGGGGTGGCGGACTGCTACTTCGTGCATCCATCGAGCAGCGCGCATCCGGGTGTCCTGATTTGGCCCGATGCATTTGGTTTGCGGCCTGCCAAGAGACAGATGGCCCGGCGGCTCGCCGCATCGGGTTATTCGGTCTTGGTGGTCAACCAGTACTACCGGACGCAGCGAGCACCGATCGTCGAGACCACGAATTTCGCCGAGGCGCGGGGCACGCTCATGCCGCTGATGCGGTCGTTGAATGTCGACACGCAGACGAGGGACGCGATGGCGTTCGTCAGTTTCCTCGACACCCAACCGGCGGTGGACCAGAACCGGAAGATGGGAACGATGGGCTACTGCATGGGTGGGCCGTTCACCATGCGGACCGCCGCCGCGGTCCCGGATCGTATCGGTGCCGCAGCTTCGTTCCATGGCGGTGGGCTGGTGACCGATGGAGCCGATAGCCCGCATCTGCTCGTGCCACAAATGAAGGCGTCTTACCTGTTTGCGATCGCCGCGAACGACGACGAGAACCAGCCAGAAGCCAAGGACGTGCTGCGCGAGGCGTTTGCTAAAGCAGGCTTGCCGGCGGAGATCGAAGTGTACGAAGGAGCGATGCACGGGTGGTGCCCGCCCGATTCGACCGTCTACCACGAGGTGCAGGCGGAGCGGGCATGGAGCCGTCTGCTTGTGCTGTTTGAAAACGCGCTCACTTAGGGCTCGCTTTGCTCGACAAACCATCGGCTGCCTGACACTATCAAAGTCTCGCCCACGCGTCGGCCTGACGCGCGGGTGCCGGAGTGACCAAGGAGGGCGTATGCGACGAGTAATGGGGTGTGTAGCGGCGTTGGCTCTGACTGTGGCCGCCTGCTCGACGGCCGACACGACGACCACCCAGGCTCCCGAAGCCGTCGCCCTGCCGGACTACGCGGCACAGGTCGCCGACTTGCCACAGGCCGCCAACGACCGATCGCTGCCCGACGTCTCACCCGACGGTCCAGTGGGCGCCTACGGGTTCAGCCGCTACGTGTACCAGCGTCAGGGCGACGTGATCGTGCCGACCCTCATCGAGGGGCCTGTGGGCCACCAGGTCCGGTGCCAGCAACTCGACCAGGAGTGCTCGTATCTCGAGCTCCAGGCGATCTACGAAGCGGGCGGGGAGATCCCCGACTACCTCGAAATGGACCGCAGCACGCTCGGTGAGCTGCTAGGCCAACTCGCTAGGGTCGAGTCAGCCGTCACGCAGTACGAGACACTCGACGACGCCTGCGCCGCGGGCCTGACGATCTCATCGGCCCAGAGCGCCAACATGGGCATCCATGTGACCGACCCCGGGGCGGGCTTCGCGTTCAACCCAGATCGCCCGCAGATGATCCTGTTTGCCAAAGAGGGCGGCGAACGCATTCCGAGGCTCGACATCGGCCGCTGTGACCGCGACAAGTTCGTAGGCGAAGAAGGCTTCCGGCCCGTCGGCGCGGTGTTCAACATTTCGCTTAGCGAGGACCATCCCGACGCCTTCGCGGGCGAGCTCGACAACTGGCACGTGCACCACAACACTTGCGCCGGCGGCACCGTGGAGAACGCGGGCGACGTCGATCGTGAGATCGAAGTGAACGCCACGACCGCGACGGCGGAGGAGTGCCGGGCGGGTGGTGGTTTCTTCTTGCCGGTGATCTCGAGCTGGATGATGCACGCTTACGTCGTGCCCGAATTTGATCCGCAGGGTGGGGTGTTCGCGATGTTCAACCCCAGCGTCTGGCCCCTCGCGGCCTCGCCGGAAGAGCTGCTCGCGATCCTCACCATCGGCGACGACGATGCGGTGGCTGCACCCATCATCAACTTCAGCTTCGGCAACATCGAGGCCAAGGTTGGCGAGACCATCCGCTTCGGGAACGCTGACGGAGTGCCGCACACCGTCACGGCCGGATCGTCGATCGATCCCCGCCCTCAGGAGTTCGACAGCGGTGTGCTGGGCACTGGCGGAACTTTCGACGTCTCGTTCGACAAGCCGGGCAAGTACCAGATCTTCTGCGCCCTGCACCCTGAGATGCAAGCCACGGTGGTGATCAACTAGGACTCGCCACCTGAGTTGAATGACGCCCTGCCGAAGCCAATGCTCCGAACTCTGTCGATCCACGGCACTCTAGCCCTGCTGGTAAGCCTGCCCGGCATCGCCGGCGCGCAGGACGCGCTGGTGGACGCCCCGCTCCCACACGTAAGTGGGCAGAGTGTGTCCGCTGCCTTCGAAGGCTGGTACCCCAACGCGGATGGCACGCTCAGCCTGGTGTTTGGCTACTTCAACCGGAACTACGAGGAGCGGCTCGACATCCCGGTCGGGCCGAGTAACAGATTCGAGCCGGGTCCAGCGGACCGTGGTCAGCGCAGCTACGACGAGATGTATCACGCCCACGTGAACATGACTTATCTGACCGACGAGGACTACGAACAGACCATCGCCGACCGGCGAGCGCGGAGGGCCGGCAACGACTGACCGGGTCCCTGACCAAATAGCTGACCGTCGGGTGGTTCGTTAACGCGCAGCGCGACCCACGTTTCGCAGAACGGTCTGCTCTACCCACTGGTCCACACCAGGGACAAACAGCACCGCCAATACGGTGAGAACGACCGCGGCGGCGATGCCCCAGTAGAAGTACTTCACGAAGCGTCTCCCGTATTCGTCATTTCCGTGGCGCGGCCTCGAACAGCCATGCGTCGCCCGCCTCCACCGCTGCTCTGGTGGTCTGGGACGGGTACTTGCTGGTGATGGCGGCGGTGATACCGTCCAGGCCGTCACCCGATTGGATGCGTATCAACTGCCGTTCATAGCGAACACCATCGATCCGGATCACGGCGCGGCCGTCGCGCGCCGCTTGAATCGGCCAATGCTTCCATAGACGCCCGACGGCGGTGCTCATATAGCCTGACCAGACGTAGAGTTTGCCCTCGTATTCCGCGGTCCAAATACGTCTCGACCTGGGCGGATCCAAGAGCTGCAATTCGATAGTGGATACCGCACTAACGACGCTCCAGTCTGGCTCTGCCCCAGCGTGCAGCGCACCTGCCTCTAACGGTCCGCCTGAGAAGACCAGGCTGGGGCCGTCTGCAAACCTTTGTTTCGCTGCCGTAGTCAAGAACGCGGCCGCCGGGATCAGCAGCAGACAGAACACGACGATTATCACTTCCTTTACGATCTTCATGACAGCAAATCATCCACCTGGCTCGAGCACGTCATGCCGAGAATGCCGACGCAGGGGGCTCAGTGCAAGTCCGATTCCCCGGGAGCCCTCACTCCTCGGTACCCTCCGATTCATCGTCTCGCTCGACTTCGATCGTACATTGGGTCACCATCGCGGCTATCGCTCCGACGGCCGCCCAAACGGGCAACAATAGCGCCCCCGCCAGTCCGATCGAGACGGGGAACTCGATGAGGGTGCGCCCTTCTTCGTTCTTGATGACGACGTGGCGCACGTTGCCTTCGCGGATTAGCTCCTTGATCTTCGCGATCACGCTGTCGCCGCTCACTCTGTGCTTCTCCCTGTCACCGTCCGGATTTTCGAGCTGCGGCTTATCCGGCGCGTCCGTGTCTGTCATCGTCGCTCTCCTCGCCTTGGTGCGTGTTGGCTCTGCTGTGGCTCTACGGCTCAGGGCTGCCATTGGTGTCGCTGCGAGGGATCTGCTCGCGGTCTGCTGACCCGCGTTACATCTTGAGCGCATGAATAATCCCCGGATGTTCGTGCCACTACTCGCTGTGTGCGCGATGTCAGCGACCGACTTGGCCGGCCAGGAAGCGGTCGAGTTGGCCGATCGGATCGCCATAGGGGATCAGTTGGCGCAATACTCGTATCGGTGGGACTCCAAGAACTCGAACGACTTTGCGGATCTTTTCACGGACGAAGGTGTCATGGAGCGCCACGTCAACGGCACGGTGGTGAGCCGCTCCCGTGTCGTGGGTCGGCGAGCCATCCTCGACTATGCACAGACCGCCCATCAGGGTCGGCTTGCCGACCGACAAACGCGGCATCACATGTCCGCGCTGGTATTCCTGGAGCTGTCTTCCGATTCAGCGGTGACCGAGAACATGGCTCTCATCACCCACCAGACTGCGGACGACCCCGCGCCGTTCATCAGTGCCTCGGGCATCTACCGAATCACGTGGCGGAGAACCGCACAGGGCTGGAGGATGGCCAAGCGCGTCCTTGTCCTCGACCGATTCTCACGGCGGTAGCGAAGCTCGAGGTCGATCCCCTCGTCGGCTGGGACATGTCTGGATCTGCTCGCGCGCAGCTGACCTGAGTCGCACTTTGAGCATCGTCGTGAACTGGTTCCAGGAACCGAAGCAGCGCATGGGCAGCAACTGCAAAGAGGTGATCCAATGAGCGTTCAGGCAGTCCTCAAGAAGAAGTCGTCACTGCGGCAAATGGGAGTGCTCTGCACGCTCCCCATCCTCGCCGCGCTCCTGCTCGCGCCGGCACCTTCCCAGGCCCAGAACCCGGCAGCCGACCCCGACGTCCAGGCCCAAATCGGCCTCTTCTCGGCCTGGCTGGACGGTCAGATCGCGATCCGAGGGCTACCGGGCATCGTCGTGGGTGTGGTCTCCGACCAGGAGCTGGTCTGGGCGAAAGGGTTCGGACACGCTGATCTCGATTCGGATCGGCACATGCAGACCGACACACGCTTCCGCATGGCCTCGCACAGCAAACTCTTCACGGCCACGTCGATCATGCAGCTGCGAGAGCAAGGGAAAGTGCGGCTCGATGATCCGGTCGCCGATTACCTACCGTGGTTCGGCTTCCAGTCGGCCGAGCCGGACGACCCGCCGGTCACGATCGAGCACCTTCTGACGCACAGCTCAGGCCTTCCGCGTGAGGCGGGCTCTCACTGGAGTGACCTCGACTTCCCGACCGCCGACGAAGTGCGCGAGCTCATGTCCGACCGGCAAGCGCCGTTCTCGCCGGAGGTGCGCTGGAAGTACTCGAACCTCGCCTATACGATCGCGGGTATGGTGGTCGCGGAGGTGAGCGGCATGAGCTGGGCCGAATACCTGCAGCAGAACATCTTCGACCCGCTCGGCATGAGTTCCTCCAGCGTCGATCGAGAAGACCCCAAGATGGCGACCGGTTACGGCAGGAGAATGCCGGACGGGACCCGCGACGTGATGCCCTTCGTCGACGCGCGCGGCATGGCCTCGGCCACGGGATTGACATCGACGGTCGAGGACATGGCTCGCTTTGTATCTGCCCAGTTCCGTCAGGGTCGCCGGGGCGGTGATCGACTGCTCAGCACTGGATCGCTTCGAGAGATGCATCGCGTGCGCATGCTCGAGAGCACGTGGACGAGCGGGCAAGGGATCGGGTTCAGCGTTCGGCGAGTGGACGGCAAGCTCATTATCGGGCACGGTGGTGGCTATCCCGGCTACACGACCAACACGTCGATTCGGCTCGACTCCAAGCTCGGCGTGATCGTTCTGACCAATACGAACGACTCGAACCCGAGTCAGATCGCGGGGCAACTGATGAGCACGGTCGGGGAAGCGGTCGCCTCCGCGACCGCCGTCGAGCCCGACAAGGTCGCGTGGGATCCGGCATGGGCGCGGTTCGCCGGTGCGTACCGGAGTCGCGGGGGTGAGACGCGTGTCCTGGTCATGAATGAGCGGTTGGTGACGATGAGCCCCTGGTCCTCTAGTATTGGGAATCCGACCCAGCTGGAGCCAATCGGTGACGGGCTCTTTCGCATGATGGCTCCTACCGGCGGTGGACCGGTTGGTGAGGTCGTACGCTTCGTCGAGGAGAACGGCGAGGTCGTGCGCATGATCACGGGGGATTCCTTTGCGGACCGGGTGAGGGAGAACTGATCATGCCACGCACCGTCCTCCGCTCCATACTAGCGCTCGCCGCTCTCTCGATCTCCGTCGCTCCGGCCAGCGCTCAAGACGCCCGCCTGGCCGAGCAGGTCGACCGTTGGGCCGAGCTCATGAACGAGCAGGTCATCGCCTGGCGCAGAGATATCCACGCCAATCCCGAGCTGGGTATGCAGGAGTTTCGCACTGCGGCGCTCGTCGCTGAGCACTTAGAATCGCTCGGGATCGAGGTGGAGACCGGTGTCGGTGGCACAGGGGTTGTTGGCGTGCTGCGCGGTGGGCGCCCGGGTCCAGTGGTCGCCCTACGCGCCGACATGGACGCCTTGCCGGTTACCGAACAGGTCGATCTGCCATTTGCGTCGACGGCTACGGCCATGTGGCAGGGCCGAGAGGTCGGCGTCATGCACGCGTGCGGACACGACAACCACGTCGCGATCCTCATGGGTGTGGCCTCGGTGCTCGCCGAGATGCGCGACGATCTGCCGGGGACCGTGAAGTTCCTCTTCCAACCCGCCGAGGAGGGGCCGGGCGGCGCGGAGCCCATGCTCGCTGACGGGGCCTTCGAGGATCCCCGACCCGATGCTGTCTTCGGACTGCATGCCTGGCCTGTGCCGGTCGGACAGATCCTCTACCGCCCGGGGGGCCAACTGGCGGCCGCTGACGGCCTCCGCATCGTGGTGCGCGGCGTACAGACCCATGGGTCCCAGCCCTGGAGCGGCGTCGACCCGATCAGCGCGGCCGCGCACATCGTGGTCGGACTGCAGACGGTCGTGAGCCGCCAAATCGATCTGACCGACTCTCCGGCCGTCGTCACCATCGGGCAGATCGAAGGCGGAAATCGCGGCAACATCATTCCCGACTCGGTTGTGATGGTGGGTACGATTCGCACGCTCAGCCCGGAGAACCGGTCCCGGGTACACGCGCTAATCGTACAGGTGGCTGAGAATATCGCGGCGTCTCAAGGTGCCGTGGCCGACGTGACGATCGACCTCGGCTACCCCGTAACCGCGAATGACCCGGAGCTCACGCAGAAAATGGCGCCCTCGCTGCGGCGGGTCGTGGGCGAAGGCGCGATCGTAATGTCACCGATCATGGGGGCCGAGGATTTTTCCTACTTCGCGGAGGAGGTGCCGGGCCTCTTCATCATGCTCGGTGTCACGCCGCCCGAGGATCCTTCGATGGGTCATCCCAACCACTCACCGCTGTTCTTCGCGGACGAGCGGGCTCTACAGATCGGGGTGCGGGCACTAGCGAGCCTGGCGGTGGACTACATGAGTGGGCGGCCAATTTCGGATTAGGCTAGCCACTCCCGGATATTCGACCCGGCAGGGCGACTCCTCAGTTCCCCAAGCTGAACACGTAAAGCGCGTTCCCATTCCTCGGGTAGGTGATCTCGGGCGACACGAGTCTCGGGATGGTACGTGGGCTCGTTCCGCCGAGCGCGGCGGTTACCGCGATGTACTGTTTTCCGTCGATCGCGAACGACAGCGGGTGCCCCTGCGCGGAGGTGCCTAGACGGGTCTGCCAAAGGATCTCCCCCGTCCTGACGTCGAACGCTCGGAAGCGGCGGTCCAGGTCACCCGCGAAAACGATGTCTCCGGCCGTGGACAGCACGCCTGTGATGAATGCCGCCCGCTGCTCGTAGCTCCACACTTCCTGCATGGTGCTCACGTCGTAGGCGGCGAGCTTGCCGAGGTTTCCGTCCGAGCCTGGCATCTCGAAGAAACGACGCGCCGAGCCCAGCCCTCCCCCTCCCTGCTCGAGCTCCACCTCCCGCGCTTGGTTCTCAAGGCAGGTTTGGCTCAACGGCGCGACTACGACTCCGGTGGGTGGGTGGTAGGTCATGGAGTGCCAGTCCTTGCCGCCGGCGCTGCTCGGACACGCCGGGGTCCATTCGTCGAACTGCGCGTTGATGATGTCGTCCCGATATGTGATCGCGCCCGTCTCGGAATCGATGTGGCTGAACGCGTTTTGAAACACGGTCTCGGCGAATCCCAGGAACTCGCCGGTGACCCGGTCGTTCTTCCACAGGATGCCGTGTTTGCCAATCGAGAGAACCATGCGTCGACCGTCCTGATCGACCAGCACGCGCTCGAAAACCTCGTCCAGATCCAAGGCCTCGCCGGGCACGTGCTGGAAATACCACTCGAGCTCGCCGGTCTCCACGTCCACCGCCACCGTGGAGTTGGTGTACAGGCCCGCGTCGTGGATGGACTGACGCCGGCTGACGTGCGACCAAGGCTTGGCCTGGGCCGTTCCCCAGTAGGTCAGGTTCAACTCCGGGTCGTAGCTGCCCGTGATCCAGGTCTCGCCGCCCTTTCTGAAGATGTTGTCGAGGTCGCCCCAGGTGTCTCCCCCGGGCTCCCCGGCCTCGGCGATTGTATTGAACCGCCACACGAGCTCCCCGGTGTTGGCGTCATGCGCGCTGATGAAGCACCGGGACTCCACATACCTCGCGCACCCAGCCATCCCGGCGATCACTTTGCCGTCCGCAACGATGGGCCCACTCGAATTCGAGTTGCCCTCCTGAATGTCGGTCTCCCAGACGAGCTCGCCGGTGCGTGCATCCAGTGCCACGATGCGCCCATCGGTCGTTCCCTGAATGATCATGTCCTGGTATATGGCGATCCCGCGCATGTCCTGGCTGTTATCGGGGCCCGTGGCGTGTTCCCAGATCAGATCTCCTGTCCTGCCATCCAGGGCCTGAATCACGTTGCCGGGATTGATCAGATAGATGACGCCACCATACACGAGAGGAGCGGGTTCCGAGTTGCCGTCGTGCATGTTCCACACCCACTCGAGCTGCAGTCCGCCGACGTTGTCCGCATTGATCTGGTCGAGCGGGCTGTAGCTCTGAGCGTGATAATTGCCCCGCATCATGGGCCAGCCCGCGGGATCCGGGTTCCGGAGCATTTCGTCCGTGATCGGCACGAAGTCACGCATCAGATCCGCCACGGTGAGTGACTCCGACTCCATGTTGCCGGGTTCCGCACCTAGATC
>Ga0310345_10000783_pt1 | contig 41254 bp, 35 predicted proteins | sample HC15DNA20500_MG_FD_204667 | JGI IMG/M metagenome (GOLD analysis project Ga0310345, IMG submission 204667) | Marine microbial communities from station ALOHA, North Pacific Subtropical Gyre - HC15-DNA-20-500_MG | ecosystem: Environmental > Aquatic > Marine > Oceanic | place: Pacific Ocean: North... | reverse complement strand
GGCGGCACTGCTGTTCGCCGCCTCGATCATGGTGCACCTGGCCCGCATCTTCTTCACCGGGGCATTCCGACGCCCCCGCGAAGCCAACTGGGTGATCGGGTCGTTGCTGCTGATCCTGGCGATGTTCGAGGGTTTCTTCGGTTACTCGCTGCCCGACGACCTGCTGTCGGGCACCGGCCTCCGCGCGGCGCTGTCGGGCATCACGATGGGAATCCCGCTGGTCGGCACCTGGATGCACTGGGCGCTGTTCGGCGGCGACTTCCCCGGCGACATCATCATTCCGCGCCTGTACGCGCTGCACATCCTGTTGATCCCGGGCATCATCCTGGCGCTCATCGGTGTGCACCTGGCCCTGGTCTGGTTCCAGAAGCACACCCAGTTCCCCGGCCCCGGCCGCACCGAGACCAACGTGGTCGGTGTGCGCGTCATGCCGGTGTTCGCCGTCAAGTCCGGCGCGTTCTTCGCCGTCACGGTGGGCATCCTGGGTCTGATGGGTGGCCTGCTGCAGATCAACCCGATCTGGAACCTGGGCCCCTACAACCCTTCCCAGGTGTCGGCGGGCAGCCAGCCCGACTTCTACATGATGTGGACCGACGGTCTGATCCGGCTGTGGCCGGCGTGGGAGTTCTACTTCTTCGGACACACCATCCCGCAGGGTGTCTGGGTGGCTGTCGGTATGGGCCTGATCTTCGCCCTGCTGATCGCCTACCCGTTCCTGGAGAAGAAGTTCTCCGGCGACGACGCCCACCACAACCTGTTGCAGCGCCCGCGTGACGCTCCGACCCGCACCGCGGTCGGCGCGGCGGCGATCTCGTTCTACATCCTGCTGACCTTCGCCTGCATGAACGACATCATCGCGCTGAAGTTCCACATCTCGTTGAACGCGACGACGTGGATCGGCCGAGTCGGCATGGTGCTGCTGCCCGCGATCGTGTACCTGGTGACCTATCGCTGGGCGGTGGGGCTGCAGCGCAGCGACCGCGAGGTGCTCGAGCACGGTATCGAGACGGGCATCATCAAGCGGCTACCGCACGGCGCCTACGTCGAGCTGCATCAGCCGCTCGGCCCGGTCGACGAGCACGGGCACGCGATTCCGCTGGAGTACCAGGGTGCGGCTCTGCCCAAGCGGATGAACAAGCTGGGATCCAGCGGAGCGCCGGGGACGGGAAGCTTCCTGCGCGGCGACCCGCTCTCCGAGCACGAGGCGCTCACCGAGGCGGCTCACGCCGCCGAGCGTCGGGCCATCACCGCGCTGCGCGAACATCAGGAGCGCACCAGCGTGGGCAACGGCTCGTCGAACGGCCACTCCAATGGCTCGTCGAACGGCCACCACGAGTAGTTTCCGCACGAACGCACTGGGCCGTCCCCGCCGCGAGGCTGGGACGGCCCAGCTGTTTGTAGGGCGCTGTTTGTAGGGCGCAGTCCGCCCAGTTGTTCGTAAGACCGGGCACAGTCGTGTGAAGGACCCAGTCGGCCCAGTTCTTCGTTGGACGGGCCCAGTTTTCTCCGAGGCGCAGTCGGCCCAGTTGTTGAAAGCCGTGGGTGGCCTGAACGCCCTGCCGTTGCGATGCCCCACCGCTGTGAAGGCGCCGGGATCGGCGACAACGATTCCGGGCCGCTGCAGCAGGGCTATGTCGCCGCCGTCCGCGTGCGCAGCCGACGTCGCGGCGAACGCCGAAACAACGCAGCCGTTGGGGATCAGTCGGTGGCGCGGGAAGTGTGGTTGGCGAGTTCGCGCAGGAAATACCACATGACCGCACCCATCCCCACGGTGACGACTCCGGCCAGACCGTAGAGCACCCACGCGATCGTCTCTGTCTCGACGGCCATCAGATAGGTCGCGATGCCGGTCAGCAAGGTGGCCACGCCCATCGCGGTCATCATGGCCACCCCGAACCGCAGGAACACCTGGTCGACGGCCGGAGACACCGAGCTCGGCTCCGCGGTCCGCTGTAACCGCGGCGGAGGGCCGCTGGCCTCCGCGGTCGGCGTCGCGGCCCTGAGCTTCTCGGTCGGCGCGTCCGCTCCCCCCACGGGTTTCTGGGCCGCAGGACGCTCGTCGGTGGCCTCCGGCGGCTCCGGTGACGTCTCCTCCCCGCTGCTGTCCCCCGAGCTGCGCCGTGCGCGCAGCAGCAAGGGCACCGCGGCGATGATCACCGCTGCGGACACCCCGATCACGGTGTAGAGGAACCACGGTGTGCCCGTGTCGCCGGCGTCGGCTTGGCCGTGCGTCAGATCGACGAGGGCCACCGTCGCGGCAACTCCGGCACCGAGGGCCGCCAGCCAGACCACCGCACAGCTGCCGATCAGGATGCGGTCGGTGCGGTCGAGTGCGGCGAGGTCGAGACCCGGGCGGGACTGGTCGGCGGTGTCAGGAAGATATGTCATGGGCTGTGTGGTCACCTAGCAACTGGTCTGGGCGGCGTTGTTCGTGTTCGAGGACAGCACTGTTCCGTCGCTGGTGGTGATCGAACAGTTCAGTTTGCTGACCAGGAAAAGACTCGAGGCCTGCACGGAGCCGACCTCGGACTGCGAGATCGGGGTGACCGTCAGAGACCACGGAATGTAGACGTTGCGTTGGGTTCGGCTACGCCCCGACGCGTCGATGTAGGTCACGGTGATGATGTCGCCGGGCGCCTTCGTGCCGGTCACCGAGTAGGTCACCTGGCGCGGTGCGGCCGGTGTCGGCGGTGGCGGTGGAGGGGGTGCCTCCGACGTTTCCGGCGGCGGCGGTGGCGCCTCGGTGGCCGGCGGAGGCGGCGGTGGCGGGGGCGGCTCGGTCACCGTGACCGTCTCCGGCGGCGGAGGCGGTGGCGGCTCTTCCGTCGTCGGTGGCGGCGGGGGCGGAGGCGGAGGTGTCGTGGTGGTGATCTCGTCCTGCACGGGCGGGGGCGCGCTGGTGGTGGTCTCGGGGGTGGCCAGAGTGTCGGTGTCGGTGCGGGTCACCAGCACCGACACGGACACCACCAGCGCGACCGCCGCAACGATCGCCACCACGCCGACCACCCACGGCCAGCGCGGCGGCGGTGGCGGCTCCCCCAGGTCGGAACCGGCCTCGTAGGCGTCGTAGTCGTAGAGCGAGGCGTCGGCAGGAACGTACGGAGCACTGACGAACTGCTCGGATTCCGGAGCTGAGTAAGCCCGTGAATAGATGTCGGTCTGGCCGGTGTCGGGGTTGTCGGTACCGGCGCCGTCTCGAGTTGATTCATCCGCGGAGGCGTGGCCACCCGGCTCCTCACCTGGGAGATCCGAGCTGCCAGAGTCCCGCCCGGGAGGATTCGGCCCGCTCATGTTCGCTTTTCCTTCTCGCCTGTTCTCCGGCGCCGGTGGTGGCCGTCAACGGCTCACGGCGCCCCGGCAACACTACCGAACGGCGGCACGGCGACGGGTGACTCGGCGGGGTCGGCCGACGAAGTCATGCCCGGATTGTGACCTTGCCTTCCGACTCATGGCGCAACGCCCGAGCAGGTCAGTGCTTTTCGGGGCCCAAGTGGTACTCGAACACCAGACCGGACACGGTCACCAGCACGAAGCACACGCCCGCGACGATCAGCCATGTCAGCCACATCGCCATCCCGACGGCGGTGACCGATGCCGACAGGGCGATCATCAACGGCCACCAGCTGTGCGGGGGGTAGAAGCCGAGCTCTCCGGCACCGTCAGCGATCTCGGCGTCCTCGTAGTCCTCGGGCCGGGTGTCCAACCGGCGCGCGACGAATCGGAAGAACGTGCCGACGATGAGGCTCAGGCCCGTGGTGAGCACCAGAGCGGTCGTACCCGCCCATTCGATGCCGCCCTGGGCGTACATCGCGGTCAACACCCCGTACACCACGGAGGCCAACGCGAAGAACGCGGTGAGGAATTCGAACAACCTGGCTTCGATGTGCATGCGGTGCCCTACCTGCCTGTCGCCTGCGGTGCCCCCGGCGCGAGCTCGCCGCGCCGGGTGTCGAACGGTTCGGTCGTGGTGGCCAGCGGAGGCTGGTTGATGGCCTGCAGCGCTTCGGCATTGGTCGCGCCGGCCCTGCGCTGATCGAGGTAGGCCTTGAAGTCGTTGGGCTCGACCACCCGGACCTCGAAGTTCATCATCGAGTGGTAGGTGCCGCACATTTCCGTGCACCGGCCCACGAACGCACCCGTGTCGTAGATCTCGCTGATCTGGAAGATGTTGTCGGAGTTGTTCTCCGCAGGGTTGGGCAGCACGTCGCGCTTGAACAGGAACTCCGGCACCCAGAAGCCGTGGATCACATCGGCCGAGGCCAGCTGGAACTCGATGCGCTTGCCGACCGGAAGCACCAGGATCGGAACCTCGTTGGACGTACCGATGGTCTCGACCTCGTCGAAGTTCAGGTAGGTCCGGTCTTCGGGGTTCTTGCCGGCGATGGTGCCGTATTCCTCGCCGCCGTGGCCGCCTTCGCCCTCGCCCTCGGGTTCGGCGTTGACGCCTTCGGGTCCGGACGCCATCAGTGTGCGACGGTCGGGCTCGGCACCGTCGTAGGTGAGCGTCCCGTCGGCGAAATTCACGCTCTGGTAACCGAACTTCCAGTTCCACTGGAACGCGGTGACGTCGATGACGACCTCGGGGTCAGGCTGCTTGTCGAGCATCCGTTCCTGGACGACCACCGTGAAGTAGAAGAGCACGGAGATGATCAGGAACGGAATGACGGTCAGCGTCAGCTCCAGCGGCATGTTGTAGCCGAACTGGCGGGGCAGTTCCGTGTCGTCCTTCTTCTTGCGGTGGAACGCCGTCGTCCAGAACAACAGGATGTAGACGATGACGCCGACCACCAGAGCCGCGATCAGCGATCCGATCCACAGCTCCCGGTTCAGGTGCGCCTCGGGGGTGATGCCGTTGGGCCAGCCCATGCCGAGGACCTCGGACCAGCTGCATCCGCTGACGACGACCGCTGTCCCCCCCAGGAGCAGGGACAATGCCACCAACTTCAGGCCGCGAGCGGACACGTTGGCGCCTCCTAGAAGTCGGTGGACCGTCGGGCGGTCCCACGGCTGCACTTGAATACTACGCAGCGTAGACCACCGCGTCGCAGGACACCGAAGCGACCGGGCATTGACATGGTGTGGGTGCTGCGCCGAGTGCCGATACCAGGCGGATCGACCGGGTTAGGCATACTGGCGCGGTGTGCGGTCTGCTGGCTTTGGTGACAGATCCCGGCGCTGAGTCTCTCCCGTCCCCCTCGACCGTCGACGCGGTTTCCGGCGCCACCGCCTTGATGCGCCACCGCGGTCCGGACGAGCCGGGCACCTGGAGCGACGATGCGCAGGTGGTATTGGGCTTCAACAGGCTCTCGATCATCGACATCGCCCATTCCCACCAGCCGCTGCGCTGGGGGCCTCCTGAGGCGCCCGACCGCTATGTGCTGGTGTTCAACGGCGAGATCTACAACTACCTCGAGCTGCGGGAGGCGCTGCGCGGCGAGTACGGCGCGGAGTTCGCCACCGACGGCGACGGCGAGGCGATCGTCGCGGCCTACCACCACTGGGGCGCCGACGCGCTGACCAAGCTGCGCGGCATGTTCGCCTTCGCGCTGTGGGACAACGTCGAACAGGAGTTGTTCTGCGCGCGCGACCCGTTCGGGATCAAGCCGATGTTCATGGCCAGCGGCCCCGGCGGCACCGTGGTGGGCAGCGAGAAGAAGTGTCTGGTCGAGGTCTGCGAGAAGATCGGGCGGCTCGGCGTCGACCTGGGCATCGACGAGCGCGCCGTGCAGCACTACACCGTGTTGCAGTACGTACCCGAGCCCGAGACGCTGCACCGCGGCATCCGGCGGCTCGAATCGGGCAGCTACGCGCGGATCCGCGCCGGCGGGGAACCCCAGGTGACGCGGTACTTCACCCCGCGTTTTGCGGCCGTGCCGGTTGCGTCGGGCTCCCGCGACGACGCGCAGCGCCGGTACGACGAGATCACCGCCGTGTTGGAAGACTCGGTGGCCAAGCACATGCGCGCGGACGTGACGGTGGGGGCGTTCCTGTCCGGCGGCATCGATTCCACAGCGATCGCCGCGCTGGCCATGCGGCACAACCCGCGGCTGATCACCTTCACGACCGGCTTCGAACGGGAGGGTTTCTCGGAGGTCGACGTGGCGGTGGCCTCGGCCGAGGCCATCGGCGCCCGGCATGTGACCAAAGTGGTCAGCCAGGCCGAGTTCGTCGCCGCGCTGCCCGAGATCGTCTGGTATCTCGACGAGCCCGTCGCCGACCCCGCGTTGGTGCCGCTGTACTTCATCGCCCGCGAGGCCCGCAAGCACGTCAAAGTGGTGCTGTCCGGCGAGGGCGCCGACGAGTTGTTCGGCGGATACACGATCTACCGCGAGCCGTTGTCGCTGAAGCCGTTCGATTTCCTGCCCAGGGGCGTGCGCAGGTCGGTCGGCAAGATGGCCACTCCGCTGCCCGACGGGATGCGCGGCAAGAGTCTGCTGCATCGCGGCTCGCTGACGCTGGAGGAGCGCTATTACGGCAACGCGCGCAGCTTCTCCGACGCCCAGCTGCGTGCGGTGTTGCCGCGCTTCCGCGCCGACTGGGTGCACACCGACGTCACGGCGCCGCTGTACGCGCAGTCGCAGGGCTGGGATCCGGTGGCGCGGATGCAGCACATCGACCTGTTCACCTGGCTGCGCGGCGACATCCTGGTCAAGGCCGACAAGATGACGATGGCGAACTCGCTGGAACTGCGGGTGCCGTTCCTCGATCCCGAGGTGTTCGCGGTGGCGTCCCGATTGCCCTACGACCAGAAGATCACTCGCGCCACGACGAAGTACGCGCTGCGCCGGGCGCTGGAGCCGATCGTGCCCGCCCACGTGCTCAACCGCCCCAAGCTCGGCTTCCCGGTGCCGATCCGGCACTGGCTGCGCTCGGGTGAGCTGCTGGACTGGGCGCAGGCGATGGTCACCTCGTCAGGGGCGGGAGACCTGATCAGCCTGTCGGCGGTCCGCACGCTGCTCGACGAACACCGAACCGGCGTCAGCGATCACAGCCGACGGCTGTGGACGGTGCTGATCTTCATGCTGTGGCACGCGATCTTCGTCGAGGGCAGCGTGACCCCGCAGATCAGCCGGCCGGATTACCCGGTGCAGCTCTAGGCGAGCGCCCGGGCGATCTCCTGGCCGGCCTCTGTGCCGTAGGCGTCGCTGAGGCGGCGCACGGCTGCCTCGCTGTCCCACGTCCATTCCTGGGGTCCGGGGGCCTCGAGCACCAACGTGGCGACCATCGAGGCGAGCTGCGCCGACCTCTCCAGGCTCAGGCCCGCACTGCGCCCGGTCAGGAAGCCGGCCCGGAAGGCGTCCCCGATTCCGGTGGGGTCCTCCTTGTGGGTTTCGGGCACCACGTCGACGTGCACGAAGGTGCCGTCGCCGACGATGTCGACGCCCTTCTCCCCCAGCGTGGTGATGCGCATCTCGATCTGGCTCATCACCTCGGCCTCGGACCACTCGGACTTCTGCAGCAGCAGATCCCACTCGTAGTCGTTGGTGAACAGGTAGGTGGCGCCGTCGATGAGCCGGCGGATCTCGTCCTTGGACAGCCGGGCGAGCTGCTGCGACGGGTCCGCGGCGAAGGCCAGACCGAGCTTGCGGCACTCCTCGGTGTGCAGGAACATCGCTTCGGGGTCGTTGGCGCCGATGATCACCAGATCTGGGGCGCCCGAGCCGTTGACCATGTCGCCCAGCTTGATGTTGCGGGCCTCGGACATCGCGCCGGGGTAGAACGACGCGATCTGGGCCATGGCTTCGTCGGTGGTGCAGACGAAGCGCGCGGTGTAGGCGGACTCGGAGATCAGGACGTGGTCGCAGTTCACCCCGTGCGCGGTGAGCCACTGCCGGTAGTCGTCGAAGTCGGTGCCCGCCGCGCCGACCAGAGCCACGTCCCCACCCAGGACGCCGATGGCGAACGCCATGTTGCCGGCCACGCCGCCGCGGTGCATGACCAGGTCGTCGACCAGAAAGCTCAGCGACACCTTCTGCAGGTGGTCGGCCAGGAGCTGTTCCGAGAACCGACCCGGGAAGCGCATCAAATGGTCGGTCGCAATTGATCCGGTCACCGCAATGGTCACGCAGTCCGCCCTTCTCCGAGAATCGTGTTTCACCCTACTGTCGGCCCCGCCGTGGGCGGCGGGCCGCACCGCCAGGTGCGCTAATCTGCCTGTAGCTGCCTGCCTGGCCACTGTAGATGCCGCAGGGTTCCGCCGATCCCCCCGGGAGTGCCTCTATGACTGGTCCGTACCCGCCCCCTTACGGCACCGGACCGGTCGGCCCCCCGCTCACTCAGCCGAATCAGCCTTACGGACCGACACCGTATCCGCCGGTGGCGCAGCCCTACCCGGACGCCGGCATCGGCGCGACATATCCGGGGACGCTGCCGCCGCCCGTCAACTACCCGCGGCGCGGCCGCCGGTGGCTCATCGGCGGCCTGGTGACGCTGGCAGTGCTTCTGGTGGGGGCGTTGATCGTCGGGGTGGCGCTGTCCGGCGGCAGTGACGAGCGCACAGCGACCGGAGCTTTGACCGACGCGTCCGCACAGGCCGCCATCCAGGACTATCTCGACGCGTTGTCCAGCGGCGACGAGGAGACCGTCGCCCGGCACACCCTGTGCGGCTTGTACGACGCGGTGAAGGAGCGCCGTTCCGACCTCGCGCTGGCCGGTTTGACCAGCGACGCGTTCCGCAAGCAGTACAGCAGCGCCGAGGTGGTGTCGATCGACCAGATGGTGCCGTCGTCACCGACCCAGGCGCAGGTGCTGTTCACGATGCGGGTGTCCCCCGCCAGCGGATCAGCGCGCAACCCCGCCCGGGACGGCGAGGAACAGGCCGTGGCCCAGCTGCTGTCCGTGGACGGCGAGGTTCTGGTGTGTTCCTACCTGCCGCGCACCGCGGGGCAGTACTGAGCCCGGAGCGGCAGAGCGCTCAGTTGAACCCCGAGCGCCAGTGCGCTCAGTTGAACGAATCGCCGCAGGCGCACGACCCGGTGGCGTTCGGATTGTCGATCGTGAAGCCCTGCTTCTCGATGGTGTCGACGAAGTCGATGGAGGCGCCCGACACGTACGGGGCGCTCATCCGGTCGACGGTCAGCGCGACGCCGCCGAATTCGACGGTCAGGTCGCCGTCGAGGGTGCGGTCGTCGAAGAACAGGTTGTAGCGCAGGCCGGCGCACCCACCCGGCTGCACGGCGATGCGCAGCGCGAGGTCGTCGCGGCCCTCCTGGTCCAGCAGCGCCTTGGCCTTGGCCGCTGCGGCATCCGTCAGGATCACGCCGTGCTGGGCGTCGGTGGCTGTGCCCTCTTGGCTACCTGTCTGAACAGCCGAATCGTTCTGGACAGTCATGAAAACTCCTGTGTGGATGTACGTGGGTGGACCCCGTCACGCCTCGAATGGGGCCACTGCGTCAACGGTACCTTGTCCGCCCGGTATTCCCCATGGACGGCGGCGGGTGGGTCAGTGATGTTGATCGGCGACGGCGGCGGCCAGGCTGGTCAATTGGTTGGCGGCATCGTCGATTGCGCGCTGCACCGAGCCGGCGTGGTCGGTGAGCGAGTATGCCGCCGAGATGCCCGCCTGCCGCAGCGCGGCCTCGTCGAGTGTGACCTGGCCGGCCAGCACCAGCACCGGGATGTCACGGGCGGCGGCGCCGGCGGCCAGCGCGCTGACGACCTTTCCGTGCAGCGACTGGTCGTCGAAGCGACCTTCCCCGGTGATGACAACGCTCGCCTGCGCGATGTCGGCGGCCAGACCGGTGTGCTCGGCGATGATCGCCGCGCCGGATTCGCGACGGCCGCCGAGCGCGATGAGCGCCGCGCCGAGCCCACCTGCGGCACCCGCGCCCGGATCGTCGCCGACGATGCGCCCGGCCAGCGCATTCAGTTCGCCGGCCCAGCTCGTCAGCCGCTCTTCCAGGGTCACGACCGTGTCGGGGTCGGCACCCTTCTGCGGACCGAAGACCGCCGCCGCACCCATCGCCCCCAGCAGGGGGTGCTCGACGTCGCTCGCGACGATCAGTTCGACGCCGTCGAGCAGGTCCCGGGCTGCGGTCAGACCGCCGAGCGCCTCGACCATTCCGCGTCCGCCGTCGGTGCTGCCGCTGCCGCCGAGGCCGACGACGATGCGGCCGGCGCCCGCGTCACGGGCGGCGGCGATCAGCTGACCCACCCCACGGGTGTGGGCCGCCACGGCGGTGTCCGGCGTCGGAGGTCCCCCGAGCAGCGCGAGCCCACAGGCCTGAGCGCATTCGATGTAGGCGGTCACCGGACCGGACTGGTCGAGCACCCAGTGCGCCTCGACGTCGCCGGTCAGCGGACCGCTGACGGTGTCGGTGCGGACCCCTGCCAGGCGGCTGGCCAGGACTTCGACGAAGCCGGGTCCGCCGTCGGACTGCGGCGCCAGGACCAGACGGTCCTGCGGGCGGGAACCGCGCCACCCCTCGGCGATCGACTGCGCTGCCTGCACCGCGGTGAGGCTGTCGCCGAAACAGTCCGGGGCGATGAGCACGGTCAGTGGTCCGGTATCAGGCGCGCGGGCGGTCACCCAGGGCAGACTATGGCGTCGCCGCGGCCGCCGCACTGCCGGGACAGGGATGCTGAGGCGGTGGCGCGAGAAGTAACCTGGGACCTGTGAAGCTGCTGGGCCGAAACAAGGATGACTCCGAGGGCGCTGGAGGCGCGGACGACTCGCGCAAGCAGGGCTCCTCGCTCGACGTCGACGCGACGTCCGCCGCCCGCGACGCGCGGCCTGGCACCGCGCCGAAGGGCCGCCCGACGCCCAAACGCAACGAGGCGTCCCGCCGACGCGGCCCGGTGGCCCCGGCGCCCATGACGTCGGCCGAGGCGCGGCGGCGCCGCAAGGAACTGCGGGGCCCGAAGCTTTCCCGCGAGGAGCGCAAGGTCGAGAAGGCCGCCCGCCGCTCCGAGATGTCCGAGCGCCGCGAACGCATGATGGCCGGTGAGGACGCGTATCTGCTGCCGCGCGACAAAGGCCCGGTGCGGCGCTACGTGCGCGATGTGGTCGACGCGCGGCGCAACCTGCTGGGGCTGTTCATGCCCTCGGCGCTCGGGCTGATCTTCGTCATGTTGGCGGTGCCGTCGGTCCAGGTTCAGCAGCTGCTCTCCCCGGCGATGCTCGTGTTGGTGTTCGTCATGGTGATCGACGGCTTCGTGCTGGGTCGCAAGGTGAACCGGATGGTGGACGAGAAGTTCCCGGACAACACCGAGACCGGCTGGAAGCTCGGGTTCTATGCCGCCAGCCGCGCGTCGCAGTTACGCCGCATGCGCGCACCTCGCCCGCAGGTCGAACGCGGCGCCAGCGTCGGCTGACCTGTCGGTGGGCTACTTCCCGGCGATCCCGGACCCCGATCCGGACGCCGCCTCTGCGGCGTGGGCGCGCCAGACGACCCTGACCAAACCGACAGGTTCGTTGGGGCGTCTCGAAGAGTTGTCGGTCTGGGTGTCGGCGTGCCAGTCGCAGTGTCCGCCGCAGCAGTTCCAGCGGGCCCGGGTGGTGGTCTTCGCCGGCGACCATGGCGTGACCGCGGCCGGGGTGTCGGCCTATCCTCCCGAGGTCACGGCGGCGATGATGGCGAACTTCGTCGCCGGCGGCGCCGCGGTGAACGTGCTCGCCGACGTCGCCGGCGCCGGCGTGCGGGTCGTCGACATCGCCGTCGACACTGCACAGCCGCTGTCCGAGGAGATCGGCAGGCACAAGATCCGGCGGTCGAGCGGCAACATCGCCGTCGAGGACGCCCTGACCCCTGATGAGGTGGTCGGCGCGATCGAGGCGGGACGCCGGATCGCCGACGAGGAAGTCGACGCCGGCGCCGATCTGCTGATCGCCGGGGACATGGGTATCGGCAACACCACCGCGGCGACCACGCTGGTGGCCGCACTGACCGACACCGAACCCGTGGAAGTGGTCGGCCGCGGCACCGGCATCGACGACGCGGGCTGGGCCCGCAAGACCGCGGCGATTCGTGATGCGCTGTACCGGACCCGCCGCCTGTCGGCCGATCCCATTGCGCTGCTGCGCATCTGCGGCGGCGCCGATCTGGCGGCGATGACCGGCTTCTGTGCGCAGGCGGCGGTGCGGCGCACCCCGGTGCTGCTCGACGGCGCGGTGGTCACCTCGGCGGCGCTGGCCGCCGAGCGGCTGGCCCCGGGTGCGCGGCAGTGGTGGCAGGCCGGGCATCGCTCCACCGAACCGGTGCATTCGCTGGCGCTTCGGCATCTCGAGCTCGACCCGATCGTCGACCTGGGTATGCGCCTCGGCGAGGGTTCCGGCGCGTTGGTGGCGCTGCCGGTACTGCGCGCCGCGGTGGCGACCCTCGCCTCGATGGCCACCTTCACCGAAGCCGGGGTCGCCGGGCGAAGCTCTGAGGACTAGCCGGTGATCCGTTCGCTGGCAGGAGCTTTCGCGTTCGCGACGGTGCTGCCGACACCGGCCGCGCGCACCGCGCACGCCGGCCGCGGGGTGATGACCGCGCTGCCGGTGACCGGACTGGTGTTGGGCGCCGGCGCTGCGGGCGTGCTGTGGGCCGGTGAGTGGGCGTTCGGCGCCGGCAGCGCGCTGGCCGGCGCGTTGACGGTGGTGGCGCTGCTGTTGGTCACCCGCGGTCTGCACATCGACGGGCTGTCCGACACCGTGGACGCGTTGGGCTGCTACGGGCCCGCCGAACGCGCGTTGGCGGTGATGCGCGACGGCTCAGCGGGCCCGTTCGGCGTCGCCGCGGTGACGGCAACGCTGCTGGTGCAGACGCTGGCATTCGCGCAGGCGGGGCCGCTGGCGGTACTCGTCGCCGTGGCCGGCGGCCGGGTGGCGGCCGTCGCCGCCTGCCGCCGGTCGGTGCCCGCGGCGGCGGGCAGCACGTTGGGCGCACTGGTGGCCGGGTCGCAGCCGGGGTGGGTGGCGGGAGGATGGACTGCCGCGGTCACGGCGCTGGCGCTGATCGCCGGTGACCGGCCGTGGCAGGGGCCGGTTGCCGTCATCGTGGCGCTGGCCTGCAGTGCCGCGCTGGTCGCACACTGTGTGCACCGTTTCGGCGGCATCACCGGCGACGTGTTGGGCGCTGCGGTGGAGGTGACCACCACCGTGGCGGCGGTGGGGATGGCGATCTCGGCGACCTGAGCTGTCGGCTCAGTTGAGGCGAGCCATCCAGCCGTGGGTGTCGGCGAAGGTGCCGCGCTGGATTCCGGTCAGCGTGTCGCGCAGCGCCATCGTGATCTCGCCGGGTTCGCCGTCGGCGATGGTGAATTCACCCTCGGTGTGCTTGACATGGGAGACCGGCGTGATGACGGCCGCGGTGCCGCACGCGAACACCTCGGTGATCTCGCCCGCCGCGGCCTTCTTCTGCCATTCGTCGACGTCGATCTTGCGTTCCTCGACGGTGAAGCCGGCGTCAGTGGCCAACTGCAGCAACGAATCCCGCGTGATACCCGGCAGCAGCGACCCGGACAGCTCCGGTGTCACCAGGCGAGCCGTACCTCCGCTGCCGAACACGAAGAACAGGTTCATCCCGCCCATCTCCTCGACGTAGCGGCGTTCGATGGCGTCCAGCCACACGACCTGGTCGCATCCGTGCGCGGCGGCCTCGGCCTGCGCCAGCAGCGACGCGGCGTAGTTGCCGCCGAACTTGGCCGCGCCGGTGCCGCCCGGCGATGCCCGCACGTACTCGTGGGACAGCCACACGCTGACCGGCTTGATACCCCGGGGGAAGTAGGCGCCGGCCGGGGAGCCGATCACCAGGTAGCGGTACTCGTTGGCGGGGCGCACGCCGAGTCCGGGCTCGGTGGCGAAGATGAACGGACGCAGGTACAGCGACTCCTCACCACCGGCGGGCGGCACCCAGCTGTCGTCGACGGCGATCAGCTGCCGCAGCGACTCGATGAACAATTCCTCCGGCAGCTCGGGGATGGCCAGCCGCCGCGACGAGGTGCGCAGCCGAGCGGCGTTGGCCTCCGGCCGGAACGACACGATCGATCCGTCGGCCCAACGGTAGGCCTTCAATCCCTCGAAGACCTCCTGCGCGTAGTGCAGGACGATCGCCGACGGGTCCAGCTCGATGGGCCCGTACGGAAGCACCCGCGCGTCGTGCCAGCCGCGGCCGTCGGTGTAGTCGATCGAGACCATGTGGTCGGTGTGGAACCTGCCGAACCCCGGGTTCGCCAGAATCTCACCGCGTACCCCGTCGGTCGCCGGAGTCGCGTTGCGATCGACGGTGAACCCGAGGCCTTCAGTCATGAAAGCGATTGTATAACCGGGTAGCTAGCGGTTTTCAGGCTCCGTTCGCCCCGCCCTGCTACCGGGTGCGGGTGTCCACGAACGGCGGCTTGACCACTTCACACTCGATGAGGCGGCCACGCACGTCGACCGCGACGTGGGCGCCGTCCTCGATGCCGGCGGCGGTGTCGATCAGCGCGAGCGCGATGCCGACCTTCAACGACGGCGAGAAGGTTCCCGATGTGGTGGTCCCGATTCGGGCGGCGCCGTCCTGCGCCGAAGCCAGCACCGCGAGGTCTCCGCGCAGCACGCCGCGGCCCACCGCCTTGAGCCCGCGCAGCGTGCGCCGGGGTCCGGCTTCTTTCTCGGCCAGCAGCGCGTCGCGTCCCCAGAAGCGGTCCTTCTTCCAGCCGACCGCCCAGCCGCAGCGGGCCTGCACCGGGGTGATGTCCAGCGACAGCTCGTGGCCGTGCAGCGGATATCCCATCTCGGTGCGCAACGTGTCGCGGGCGCCCAGCCCGGCGAGCTGACCGCCGGCCGCTCCCACGGCGTCGAGCAGCGCATCGAAGACCACCGCGGCCTGGTCCCAGGCCGGCAGCAACTCGTAGCCGTGCTCGCCGGTGTATCCGGTGCGGCACACCCGGACGTCGACGCCGTGAAATGTCGCGTCGGCGTATCCCATGTAGTCCATGTCGGTGGGCAGCCCGAGCCCACCGACGACGTCACCGGACTTCGGGCCCTGGACGGCCAGCACGGCGCGGGAGCGGTGCTCGTCGGTGACCGTCACCCCGTCGGGCGCGTGGTCCTGCAGGGCGGCGACGACGCCGGCCGTGTTGGCCGCGTTGGGCACCAGGAAGATCTCGTCGTCGGAGACGTAGTAGGCGATCAGGTCGTCGATGACGCCCCCGGACTCGGTGCAACACAGCGTGTACTGGGCCTTCCCCGGCCCGATCCGGCGGAGGTCGTTGGTGAGCGCGGAGTTGACGAACTCGGCCGCGTCGGGGCCCTTGACCAGCGCCTTGCCGAGGTGGCTGACGTCGAAGAGACCCACCGCGGTGCGGGTGGCGGTGTGCTCGGCGACGGTGCCGGCGTACGACACCGGCATCAGCCAGCCGCCGAATTCGGCGAAGCTCGCGCCGAGCTCGCGATGTCGGTTCTCCAGGGGTCCGGCCAGCAGGTTGTCGCTCACGCCGAACCAGACTAGTAGCCAGTGGCTAGGGTGAGTTCCCGTGAGCCCCGTCAGCGCGTCTTCCGGTTACCCGTCCCCCACCGTCGCCGTCGCGAGCACGCTGCCCAAGCGCAAGGTCGCCTCGTCGGTTCTGATCGTTCCGATCCGCAGCGGTGACGACGACGGACCGGCCACCGTGGTGGCGAATTCGTACCTGGATGCCGAGGCGGTCGGTGAGATCGAGGTGGCCCTCGAGGCGCTGGGCGCCAAGGGTGGGGCCGAGCAGCTGACGCGGATCGTGGTGCCGTCCCTGCCGGTGGACAGTGTGCTGGCGGTCGGCTTGGGCCGCGAGCGCGACCAGTGGCCCGCCGAGACGATCCGGCGCGCCGCCGGCGCGGCCGCGCGCTCGCTGTCCGGGGTGGAGACGGTCATCACCACGTTGTCGGACATCGACCTGGAGGCGTCGATCGAGGGGTTGATCCTGGGCGCCTACCGGTTCACCGCCTTCCGCAGCGACAAGACAGCGCCCCGCGACGCCGGGGTGCGCAAGATCAGCGTGCTGACCCCCGACACCCGGGCCGCCACGAAGGACATCGCCGCCCGGGCGGCGGCGATCGCCACCGCGGTTGCCACTGCCCGCGATTTCGTCAACACCCCGCCAAGCCATCTGTTCCCTGCCGAATTCGCCAAGCGCGCAAAGGCTTTGGGTGACGCCGCGGGTCTCGAGGTCGAGGTGCTCGACGACAAGACGCTGGCCAGGGAGGGGTACGGCGGGATCATCGGGGTCGGCAAGGGATCGTCGCGTCCGCCCCGCCTGGTCCGGTTGAGCCATCGCGGCGCGAAGACCAAGAACAGCAAGTCGGTGGCACTGGTGGGCAAAGGTGTCACGTTCGACACCGGGGGCATCTCGATCAAGCCGGCGGCCAACATGCACCACATGACCTCCGACATGGGCGGGGCGGCCGCGGTGATCGCGACCGTGGTGCTCGCCGCGCAGCAGAAGCTGCCGATCGACGTCGTCGCGACGGTGCCGATGGCCGAGAACATGCCGTCGTCGACCGCGCAGCGGCCCGGTGACGTGCTGACCCAGTACGGCGGGATCACCGTGGAGGTGCTCAACACCGACGCCGAGGGCCGGCTGATCCTGGCCGACGCGATCGTGCGCGCGTGCGAGGACGAGCCGGACTACCTGATCGAGACGTCGACGTTGACCGGTGCACAGACCGTGGCGCTGGGCGCTCGGACGCCGGGGGTGATGGGCAGTGACGAGTTCCGCGACCGGGTGGCCGAGATCTCACAGTCCGTCGGAGAGAACGGCTGGGCGATGCCGCTGCCCGAGGAGTTGAAGGACGACCTGAAATCGACGGTGGCCGACCTGGCCAACGTCAGCGGGTCCCGCTTCGCCGGCATGTTGGTGGCGGGAACCTACCTGCGCGAGTTCGTCAGCGACGGTGTCCAGTGGGCGCACATCGACATCGCCGCGCCGGCCTACAACTCCGGCGGCCCGTGGGGCTACACGCCGAAGGGCGGCACGGGGGTGCCGACCCGGACGATGTTCGCGGTGCTCGAGGACATCGCCCGTAACGGCTGACTACAGGATGTTGCCGCCCCGCGCCGTGCTGCGCATGACCTGCGGCAGTGCGTGGGAGACGCCGTAGACGGCGTACGCCTCGAACGTCACCGGGCGCACTGCCTGCTTCCGCACCACCGCATCGACGATCGCGGCGGCCACTTTCTCCGGACCGTACCGGCGCACCGAGAACCCGCGCCGTGCGCGGCCGCGCACCGTGTCCACCTCGCCGAGGCGGGCCTGCGGCAGCGAGAATCGCGTGGTCTCGACGATGTTGGTGCCGATGACGCCCGGGCAGATCGTCGTCAGCCCCACCCCGGCGGCGTCGAGTTCGGCGCGTAGGCAGTCCGAGAACATGAACACCGCGGCCTTGGAGGTGCAGTAGGCGTTCATGACGTTGACCGGCGTGTAGGAGGCCATCGAGGCGACGTTGACGATGTGCCCGCCGGTTCCCCGCTCCACCAGCCGGGGGGCGAACGCGCGACAACCGTTGACGACGCCACCGAAGTTGATGTCCATGACCCGGTCGAACTCCTCGGCCGGTGTGTCGAGGAAGAAACCGGCATGGCCCACCCCCGCGTTGTTGACCACCACGTCGGGCACGCCGTGCGACGCGCACACCTCGGCCGCGAACTCCTCCACCGCCGCGGCATCGGCCACGTCGAGGCCATAGCTGTAGGCCTCGGCGCTCTCGGCAGCTACCCGCCGCGCGGTTTCGGCCAGACCCTGCTGGTCGATGTCGCTGATCACGACGTCGGCGCCGGCACGCGCAAACGCCAGCGCGGTCTCGCGGCCGATGCCGCTGCCGGCACCGGTCACCGCCACCAGGTTGTCGGTGAAGGGCTTGCGCGCTCGACCGACCTCGGCGCGCCGCAACTCCCGCGCGGCCGGGGCGCCCCCGAGATGTTCGACGAACTCGGCGACCGCACGGGCCAGCACCTGCGGGTGTGACGACACGATGTCACGGCCGGCCTTGACGTCGCGGCGCCACAGCTGCGTCACCGGCACGTCGTCGTAGACGTGCGGACCGAGGTACTCGTCGGCGGTGGCGACGATGAGCTGGACCGGGACGTCGACGTTGAGATCACCGCCGGTGCCGTCGCCGCGGAGGTTGGCCCGGCTCTGCTTGTCCGACAGCAGCTGCGGTGCCGCCGCTACCAGTCGGCCGAGCTGGGCAGCGCCGCGCAGGAATCGTCGCGGCCGGTGCGGCTGGCGCAGCGAATCCGCCAGGTATCGGCGCAGATGCGCCAGGTCGGGGCCGGCCACCGAGGTGAACGATGCCACCGACGCGCCGCCGCGGGGTCCGGTCAGGTGCTCCCACACCGCGCTCGACCCCCAGCCGTGGGCGACGACGTGGACGTCGGAGTCGACCGAGACCGCGGCGAGCACCGCGGCGAAGTCGTCGGCGAGTCGAGCGACCCGGTAGGCAGCCGTGCCCGACGGCACAGACGAGTCACCGACACCCCGCGGGTCGTAGCGGACGAGGCGGAACCGGTCCTGCAGGCGCGCGACCACGGGATCCCAGACGGTGTGACTGTCGGGGTGACCGCTGACCAACAGAACCGTGGGCCCCTCGCTGCGGCCCTCCTCGAACACGGCGATGCGCAGTCCCTCGCTGTTGACGACCACGAGCGGACCCTACCGGTCGCCGAGCTCCTCCCGGGCGGCGCGCTTGCGCAGGATCCGCTGCCGCGCGTCGTAGTCACGCATGCGCTGCGGGTAGCCGACCTTCTGCACGTCGTAGACGGGAATCTTGAGCCGGTCCGACAGCCGGCGCGCCCCCGATTGGCCGCCGGCGCGGCGCCGCGTCCATTCACCGTCGGCAGCAACGAGCACCACCGTCACCTCGGTGACGGTGGTCTTGGGCTCCACGAACGCCTCCACGCCCTTGTGCTCGGCCACCCACTGCTGCAGGTACCGCAGATCAGCGGCCCGATCGCCGGTGGCCGTGCGTCCCCCGCGCCGACGGCGAAACCTGTCGAACAGTCCCACCTTGCGCGTGCTCCTCTCCGGCTCGAGCTGGACGACTCCTCTTTCGATAGTGCCAGAGCGGCCAGTAAGCCGGTCCACGGCGAAACGTTGCGGCAGACGTGACAGGATGGGAAGCGCAGTGCAGTTACCCGCGTCCGACCGTGCAAGGGAGCCACGACAATATGGCCATCTCCGTTCAGATGCCCGCACTCGGTGAGAGCGTCACCGAGGGGACAGTCACCCGCTGGCTGAAGCAGGAGGGAGACACGGTCGAGGAGGACGAGCCACTGCTGGAGGTGTCGACCGACAAGGTCGACACCGAAATCCCTTCGCCGGCTGGCGGTGTGCTGAAGAAGATCATCGCCCAAGAGGACGACACCGTCGAGGTCGGTGGCGAGCTGGCGGTGATCGGCGACGCCGATGACAGCGATGACTCGGCGGACAGCGATGACAGCGATGATTCGGACGACTCCGGTGACTCCGATGACTCAGCCGACAGCGCCGATGGTGCTGCCGAGTCCGAGGACAGCGGGGACGAGGACAGTGGCGACGAAGACAGCGGCGACGAAGACGCGGCAGCCGAGGACAGCGAGCCCGAACCCGAACCTGCTGCCAAGTCGTCGGGCGGGTCGTCGGGCTCCGGGGGTTCGTCGACGCCGGTGCTGATGCCCGAGCTGGGCGAGTCGGTCACCGAGGGCACTGTGACGCGGTGGCTGAAGAACGTCGGCGACAGCGTCGAGGTGGACGAGCCGCTGGTCGAGGTGTCCACCGACAAGGTCGACACCGAGATCCCCTCCCCTGTCGGGGGCACGCTGCTGTCCATCACGGCCGAGGAAGACGACACCGTGGAGGTGGGCGGCGAGCTGGCCAAGATCGGCGAGCCGGACTCCGACGGCGGCGACAGCGCGCCCGAACCGGAGCCCGAACCCGAACCCGAACCGGAGCCAGAGCCCGAGCCCGAACCGGAGCCCGAACCGGCCAAGGAGAAGGCACCCGAACCGAAATCCGAGCCCAAGCCGGAACCGAAGCCCGAGCCCAAGCCGGAACCGAAGCGTGAACCCGAGCCGGAATCCAAGCCTGCTGCAGCGAAGGAGTCGTCGGGTGACTCGTCGCCGTACGTGACACCGCTGGTGCGCAAGCTCGCCAACGAGAACGGCGTCGACCTCTCGACGGTCAAGGGCACCGGCGTGGGCGGTCGGATCCGCAAACAGGACGTTCTGGCCGCCGCCGACGACAAGAATTCGGCTGCACCGGAATCCGAGCCCGCCGCCGCCGCACCAGCGAAGCCCGCGCCGGCCCCCGCGGAACCCTCACCCGCGTTGGCGCATCTGCGGGGAACCACGCAGAAGGCCAACCGGATCCGGCAGATCACGGCCAAGAAGACCCGGGAGTCGCTGCAGGCCACCGCACAGCTGACGCAGACCCACGAGGTCGACATGACCAAGATCGTGGCGCTGCGGGCCAAGGCGAAGGCCAAGTTCGCCGAGCGCGAGGGCGTGAACCTGACCTACCTGCCGTTCATCGCCCGCGCGGTGATCGACGCGCTGAAGATCCACCCGAACGTCAACGCCAGCTACGACGAAGAGGCCAAGGAGATCACCTACTACGACGCCGAGCACCTGGGCTTCGCCGTCGACACCGAGCAGGGTCTGCTCTCCCCGGTCATCAAGAACGCCGGCGACCTGTCCCTCGGTGGGCTGGCCCGGGCGATCTCCGACATCGCCGGACGCGCCCGGTCCGGTGACCTCAAGCCCGACGAGTTGTCGGGCGGCACGTTCACGATCACCAACATCGGCAGCCAGGGCGCGCTGTTCGACACGCCGATCCTGGTTCCGCCGCAGGCGGCCATGCTGGGCACGGGGGCCATCGTGAAGCGGCCGCGGGTCATCGTCGACGACTTCGGAAACGAGTCGATCGGTGTGCGTTCGGTGTGCTACCTGCCGCTGACCTACGACCACCGTCTGATCGACGGCGCCGATGCCGGCCGGTTCGTGACCACGATCAAGCGCCGGCTGGAAGAGGGTGCCTTCGAGGCCGATCTCGGGTTGTAGACGACGGTGTCGATGCCCCCTGACTCGGTCATCGCGATCGCCGGCTCTTCAGGTCTGATCGGCACGGCGCTGGTCTACGCGTTGCGCGCCACCGACCACCGGGTGCTGCGCATCGTGCGGCGAGCGCCGGCCAACGGCGACGAGGTGTCGTGGAATCCCGACACCGGCGAGTTCGACGCCGGCGCGCTGCGCGGTGTGGACGCGGTGGTCAACCTGTGCGGCGTGAACGTCGCACAGAAACGCTGGTCGGGCGCGTTCAAGCAGAGCCTGCGGGACAGCCGCATCGGGCCCACCGAGGTACTCGCGCGCGCTGTCGCCGACGCCGGCGTCCCGGTGCTCGTCAACGCCAGCGCCGTCGGCTACTACGGAGACACGGGGGTGACGCCGGTCGACGAGTCCGCACCGCCGGGCACCAACTTCCTGGCCCGGCTCACGGTGGACTGGGAGGACGCCACCGCGCCGGCGGCACAGAACGGAGCGCGGGTGGTCCAGACCCGCACCGGGCTGGTGATGGCACCGTCGGGCGGCATGCTGGGACGGCTCAAACCGCTGTTCTCGCTGGGCCTGGGGGCGCGTCTGGGCAACGGCCGGCAATACCTGTCCTGGATCAGTCTCGAAGACCAGATCCGGGCGCTGCTGTTCGCGATCGCGCACGACGAATTGGCTGGTCCGGTGAACTTCACCGGGCCCGCCCCGGTCACCAACGCGGAATTCACCACCGCGCTCGGACGCACCGTCAACCGGCCCACCGCCCTCATGGTGCCCGGCTTCGCGCTGCGCACGGTGCTCGGCGAGTTCGCCGAGGAAGGGTTGCTCGGCGGGCAGCGCGCGATCCCGGCCGCCCTCGAGCGCGCCGGTTTCCGCTTCCACCACAACACGATCGGTGAGGCGCTGGCGTTCGCCACGGCACCCACCCGCACGTGAGCGGGAGTACCGTCGGCTCCATGCAGACCTCGATCCGGTCAGACAGTGCGCCGGTGCGCGTGCGTCGGCTCGGATCGATCGACTACCGGGCCGCCTGGGAGCTGCAACGCGAACTCGCCGACGCCCGGGCGGCCGGCGGCCCCGATTCGCTGCTGCTGCTCGAGCATCCCCCCACCTACACCGCCGGGCGGCGCACCCTGCCCGAGGAGCGTCCCCAGGACGGCACCCCGGTCATCGACACCGACCGCGGCGGCAAAATCACCTGGCACGGCCCCGGTCAGCTGGTCGGCTACCCGATCATCGGGCTGGCCGAACCGCTGGACGTGGTCAACTTCGTGCGGCGACTCGAAGAGGCGTTGATCACGGTGTGCGCCGACCTGGGCCTGGCGACCGGCCGGGTCGAGGGGCGGTCCGGGGTGTGGGTCCCGCCCGACGAGCGTGGCCCGGCCCGCAAGATCGCCGCCATCGGGATCCGGGTGGCACGCGCCACCACCCTGCACGGCTTCGCGCTGAACTGCGACTGCGACCTCGGGGCGTTCGGCTCGATCGTGCCGTGCGGCATCGCCGATGCGGGGGTCACGTCCCTGTCCGCCGAGCTCGGCCGCCGGATCGGAGTCGACGACGTCGCCGACCGGGTCGCCGACGCAGTGTGCGCCACGCTCGACGGCAGCCTCACCGGCACCGACGCCACGCCCGCCGACGCAGTACCATCGACGCAGTGAGTGTCGATCCCGGTAACCGCAAACTGCTCCGGCTCGAGGTGCGCAACGCGCAGACCCCGATCGAGCGCAAGCCGTCGTGGATCAAGACCAGGGCCAAGATGGGTCCGGAGTACAAGGAACTCAAGAGCCTGGTGCGCCGCGAGGGCCTGCACACGGTGTGCGAAGAGGCGGGCTGCCCCAACATCTACGAATGCTGGGAAGACCGCGAGGCCACTTTCCTGATCGGTGGCGAGCAGTGCACCCGGCGCTGTGACTTCTGCCAGATCGACACCGGTAAGCCCGCCGAACTGGACCGTGACGAGCCGCGCCGGGTGGCCGAGAGCGTCGCGGCGATGGGGTTGCGCTACTCCACGGTGACCGGCGTGGCCCGCGACGACCTGCCCGACGGCGGGGCCTGGCTGTACGCCGAGACGGTGCGCGCGATCAAGGCGCTCAACCCCAACACCGGGGTGGAGCTGCTGATTCCGGACTTCAACGCCGAGCCCGCGCTGCTCGACGAGGTGTTCGCCGCCCGCCCGGAGGTGTTGGCTCACAACGTCGAGACCGTGCCGCGGATCTTCAAGCGGATCCGTCCCGGTTTCCGCTACGAGCGCAGCCTGTCGGTGCTCACCATGGCCCGCGCGGCCGGCCTGGTCACCAAGAGCAACCTGATCCTGGGGATGGGTGAGACGCCCGAGGAGGTGCGCGACGCGCTGGCCGACCTGCACGAGGCCGGCTGCGACATCGTCACCATCACCCAGTATCTGCGGCCCTCGGCCCGGCACCACCCGGTCGAGCGGTGGGTGCATCCCGAGGAGTTCGTCGAGCACGAGAAGTACGCGGCCGGCCTCGGTTTCGCCGGGGTGCTGGCCGGACCGCTGGTGCGCTCCTCCTACCGCGCCGGGCGGCTCTACGAGCAGGCCAGCAAGCGCACGCTGACCAGCTGAACGCCGCTACACGATCACGCCGCCACACCGGCCCGGCGGGATTTGTATGCTGGACACGTTATGGCGAAATCGCGCAATCCCGCTGAGGTCAAAGCCGCCAAGGCCGAGGCGAAGGCTGCCCGCAAGGCGGCGTCCAAGCAGCGCCGCAGTCAGCTGTGGCAGGCCTTCCAGATCCAACGCAAAGAGGACAAACGCCTCATCCCCTACATGGCGGGGGCGTTCGTCCTGATCGCGGGGGCATCGGTGGCCGCGGGCATCTACGCCGGCGGCTTCACGATGTTCATGCTGATCCCGCTCGGCATCGTGCTGGGCGCGCTGGTCGCGTTCATCATCTTCGGCCGCCGAGCCCAGAAGTCGGTCTACCGCAAGGCCGAGGGTCAGACCGGGGCTGCGGCGTGGGCCCTGGAGAATCTGCGCGGCAAGTGGCGGGTGACGCCAGGGGTGGCGGCCACCGGCCACTTCGACGCCGTGCACCGGGTGATCGGCCGACCCGGGGTGATCTTCGTGGGCGAAGGCTCGGCGGCGCGGGTCAAACCGCTGCTGGCGCAGGAGAAGAAGCGCACCGCCCGGCTGGTCGGCGACGTACCGATCTATGACGTCATCGTCGGAAACGGTGAGGGTGAGGTGCCGCTGTCCAAGTTGGAGCGTCACCTGACCAAGTTGCCGTCCAACATCACCGTCAAGCAGCTGGATGCGCTGGAATCACGGCTGGCCGCGCTCGGCAGCAAGGTGGGTCCCGCCGCAATGCCCAAGGGGCCACTTCCCACGGCCGCCAAGATGAAGGGCGTTCAACGCACGGTGCGCAGGCGCTGACCCCACAATCAGTCCATGTGCACCGCATGTGACTGGTCGTCGCGCTTCGCCGCATTCGGCACTCCCCGACCGTTGTCGACCAGCCGCCGCACGGCCTTGCGCGCCGGCGCACTGCTCGTCGCCGCGACGAGTCTGGCCGCCTGTTCGACGACGGGTGAGAGCCCCTCGCCTGCTCCCGCCGAGAACGCCGACGCGGATGTGGTGTTCCACCGCGGACGGGTCTACACGCTGAACGAGACGGCGCCCTGGGCGCAGGCGATCGCCGTCACCGGAAACACGATCACCTATGTCGGCGACGACGACGGCGCCATGGCGTTGGCGGGTCCGGACACCCGCGTCGTCGACCTGGCCGGGCGTCTGCTGATGCCCGGCTTCGTCGAGGCCCACATCCATCCGTTCCTCGGGGCGTTCCTCACCACAGGTGTCGACCTGCAGGTCCCGACCGGCGACGACGCGCTGGCCGCGATCGCCGACTACGCCCGACAGCATCCCACCGGCCCGGTGCGGGGGTTCGGGTGGCGGGTGGACATGTTCGGTCCGCAGGGCCCCACCCGAGCCGACCTGGACCGCGTGCTGCCCGACCGCCCGGGGTTCTTCTTCGCCATCGACGGACACAGCCTGTGGGCCAACAGCACCGCGCTCGAGATGGCCGGTGTCAGCCGCGACACCGCCGATCCCATACCGGGGTTCAGCTACTACGTCCGTGACGGCAACGGCGACCCGACGGGCTACATCCTGGAAGTGGACGCGGTCCTGAGCCTCGTCAACGCGATCGAGCCGATCTCACCCGGGAACATGCGGACGCTGCTCGAGTCGTGGCTGCCGAGGGCCTCCGAAGCGGGCATCACCGCGCTGTTCGACGCCGGGGTACCGCCCATCGGTGACGACCAGGGCGCGCTGATCGGCCTGTACACCGACGTCGAGGAGCGCGGAGCGCTGCCGTTCCGCGTGGTGGCGTCCTATAGCGTCAAGTCACCGCCGGTCGACGGGGCGGTGGCCGCCCTCACCGACATCCGTGACCGGATCTCCAGCGAGCTGGTCACTGTGGGCGTGGTCAAGATCATCGGTGACGGCACCCAGGAGGGCTATACCGCCTGGCTGATCGAGCCCTACGCCGACAAGCCCGATTCGACAGGCGGCTCACCCTTCACCGAGCAGCAATGGCGCCAACTCATCTCCGAGGTCGACGCCGCCGGGTTCGACGTGCACGTGCACGCCTGTGGTGAGCGCACCGCACGCACCGCGCTCGATGCCATCGAGGCCGCCGTCGCCGCCAACCCGCCCCGCGACCGTCGACACACCATTGCTCACCTGGTGTACGTGGCCGATCCGGACAGCGGCCGGTTCGCCGACCTCGGCGTCGTCGCACAGTTCTCGGCCAACTGGATGTCGGCTGACCCCGACACCGTGGAGAACCTGGCGGCCCGCTACGGGCGACCGCGCCAGGATCTGCTCTACCGCATCCAGGACGTCGCGCGAGCCGGCGGCCGCATCTCGCTGGGGACCGATTGGCCTGCGGCCGGGTACTTCTCGACCTACAGGCCGCTCGACTCGATCCAGATCGGCGTCACCCGGCAACTCATCGGCGAGCCCGACGCCGCCGTCCTCGCCCCCGCCGATCAGCGCCTGACCGTCGAGCAGGCCGTGCACGCCAACACGCTCGGGGCGGCCTATCAGATCCGGCTGGACGACCGGGTGGGTTCGTTACAGGCCGGAAAGCTTGCCGACCTGATCGTGCTGGACCGCAACATCTTCGACATCGACCCGCATGACATCCACCGCGCCGAGGTGCAGCTGACGATGATGAACGGGCGGGTCGTGCACGAGGTGTGAGACGCCCTACCGCTTCACCACCGCGGTCTTGGTGGCCAGGTCGTGCAGCCCCCGTAGATCGGAGTCGGTGAACAGCGCGGGGATCACCAGCGCGATCAACAGTCCGCGGCCCAGCGCCCGGCCGACACCTGCCGGGCGGCCGTCGACGCCGACCACTCTGAGCCCCAGCACCAGCTGGCCCGGGGAAAACCCGAACAGTCGCACCGACACCACGCCGAGCACCAGCCAGATCCCCAGTACTGCCGTCGACAGCATCGACATGCTGATCAACCCGAACGTCATCGCGAGGGCGGCCAGCCCGTAGGAGACCAGCCAGTCGAGGCTCAACGCAGCGACCCGGCGCCCGAACCGGGCGATCGAACCCGGACCGCTCTGCGGCATCCCGAGCCGCTCGCCCGGGTACTTGCCGGGATCCGAGGCGTCGGGCCCGGACAGCCAGGACCCCAGACCGGAGCCAGTGGAAGGGGCCATGATGCCAGGATATGTGTGCACCACGACCGTGCTGGAACCGCCACCGGAAGGCTCATGCGTAACGTCGGCGCAACATATGGTTGACGACGGTGCAACATCGGGTCCATAGCGTCAACGCGCGGGCTTACCAAATAAAGGAGAGCAATCAGTGGCAGAAAAGACCGCCGACGACATCATGAAGATGATCAAGGACCAGAATGTCGAGTACGTCGACATCCGGTTCTGCGATCTGCCCGGTGTGGTCCAGCACTTCTCGATCCCGGCTGCGGCCTTCGATGAGAGCGTGTTCGAGGACGGCCTGGCCTTCGACGGTTCGTCGGTTCGCGGCTTCCAGTCCATCCACGAGTCCGACATGATGCTGCTGCCGGACCCGGCAACCGCGCAGATCGACCCGTTCCGGCACGCCAAGACACTGAACCTGAACTTCTTCGTCCACGATCCGTTCACCCGGGAGGCGTACTCCCGCGACCCGCGCAACGTGGCCCGCAAGGCGGAGAACTACCTGGCCAGCACCGGCATCGCCGACACCTGCTTCTTCGGCGCGGAGGCGGAGTTCTACATCTTCGACTCGGTCAGCTTCGACTCGCGGATGAACGGCACCTTCTACGAGGTGGATTCGGAGTCCGGCTGGTGGAACAGCGGCGAACCGCTCGAGGCCGACGGCTCCCCCAACCGTGGCTACAAGGTCCGCCCCAAGGGCGGCTACTTCCCGGTGGCGCCCTACGACCACTACGTCGACCTGCGCGACCAGATGGCCACCAACCTGCAGAACGCGGGCTTCGTGCTCGAGCGCGGTCACCACGAGGTGGGCACCGCCGGTCAGGCCGAGATCAACTACAAGTTCAACACCCTGTTGCACGCGGCCGACGACGTGCTTCTGTTCAAGTACATCATCAAGAACACCGCCTGGGCCAACGGCAAGACCGTCACCTTCATGCCCAAGCCGCTGTTCGGCGACAACGGCTCCGGCATGCACGCCCACCAGTCGCTGTGGAAGGACGGCAAGCCGCTGTTCCACGACGAGTCGGGTTACGCCGGTCTGTCGGACATGGCCCGCCACTACATCGGCGGCATCCTGCACCACGCCCCGTCTCTGCTGGCGTTCACCAACCCGACGGTGAACTCCTACAAGCGTCTGGTGCCGGGCTACGAGGCCCCGATCAACCTGGTCTACAGCCAGCGCAACCGGTCGGCGTGCGTCCGTATCCCGATCACCGGCAACAACCCGAAGGCCAAGCGCCTCGAGTTCCGCTGCCCGGACAGCTCGGGCAACCCGTACCTGGCGTTCGCGGCCATGCTGATGGCCGGCATCGACGGCATCAAAAAGAAGATGGAGCCGCTGGCGCCGGTCGACAAGGACCTCTACGAGTTGCCGCCGGAGGAGGCCGCCAACATCCCGCAGGCGCCCACCTCGCTGGCCGCCGTGATCGACAAGCTCGAGGAGGATCACGAGTACCTCACCGAGGGCGGCGTGTTCACCCCCGACCTGATCGAAACGTGGATCACCTACAAGCGAGAGAACGAGATCATGCCGGTGCAGATTCGTCCGCACCCGTACGAGTTCTCGCTGTACTACGACGTTTAGTCGGCCCCGCCGACGCGACGTTCAGTCGGCCCCGCCGACGCGACGTCTGAGTCACCCGGAGAGCCGGATGGCCGCCCCGTACGGGGTGCCATCCGGCTCTTTGTCTTCCCGCAACTCCTTCGACACCGAAACGCTATGCGGACTGCAGTCCGCTCCGGTACCCTCACAGCTATGTCACAGAAAGTGGATGCGCGCCTGGCGAGCCTGTCCTCCCCCGCGCTGAGCATCTTCCGCATCATCTTCGGCCTGCTGTTCACGCTGCACGGCACGATGAAGCTCTTCGGCTGGCCCGTCGGCGAGGCTGTGCCGGTGGGCACCTGGCCTTTCTGGTGGGCGGGCCTGATCGAACTCGTCACCGGCCTGCTGATCACGGTCGGCTTCTTCACCCGCATCGCGGCGCTGATCGCCGCGGGCCAGATGGCGGTCGCCTACTTGTGGCAGCACTGGGGCATCCTCGGTGGCGAACTCGGAAGCTTCTGGCCCACCGAGAACGGCGGGGAACCCGCGCTGCTGTTCTGCTTCGGATTCCTCCTGCTGGCGGCGACCGGCGCCGGAGCGTGGTCCGTCGACGGCCAGCGTGGCGGGTCGTCCCTCGCCCGCACCTGAGCTGCCCTCAGTCGCCGAGCCTCAAATCCGCGCGGAACCGGCGCATCCCGTCGATCTTGTCGGCGGTACTCGCGTCGGGACCGCTGTAGAACATCCACGGCATCGTGATGATCCCGGTGATGCCGCCGGCCTCGGCGCGCGCGTAATGCTCGGGGGTGAACGCGTCGGTCAGCGGCGTGATCACCTCGAAACCGTCCATGCTCAGATCCTTCTCGGCGCGCAACCGGCGGACGGCGTCGACCCGTTCCAGCGCCTTGTCGGTGGTGATGAGATCACCGATCCAGCCGTCGTGCCGGGCGGCCCGGCGCAGCGCAATATCCGACAGCCCGCCCACGTACACCGGAATCGGCGGCGGGGTGGGCTCCATCTCCAGCCGAGGAGCGGTGTAGAACTCGCCGGAGAACTCGGTCCAACCCGGCGACCACAACGCCTTCATCAGCTCGAGCATCTCGTCGGTGCGCCGGCCGCGTTTCTCGAACCGCTGACCGAGCAACTCGAACTCCTCACGGCACCAGCCCACACCGATACCGAGCTCCAGGCGGCCGTCCGCCAGCACTGCCGCGGTTCCGATCGACTTGGCCGCCGAGTACGGATCGCGCATCGCGGGCAGGTACACCGTGGTGACGAACCGTAGTCGGGTGGTCACCAACGCGATCGCCCCGATCATCACCCACGGGTCGGGCCAGTCGGTGAACGCCTCCCAGCGCCGGGCCCCGTCCTTGGTGTAGGGATAGGGCGTCTGCAGAGTTTCGAGGTTGATGACGTGATCCGGGATCGCCATCCCGTGATACCCGAGATCGTCGGCGGCCCTGGCGATCTCGACAGCCTCCCGGGTATCCAGGAACGCCGTGCTGACATAGAACTTCATCCGGCGTCGCGCGCCCAGGCCGGCATGATGAACACACCCTCGGCTTCCACGGTCACACCCTCGGCGTCCTTGAGGTATCCCCGCGCATAGGTCTTGAAGCCTTCCGACCGTTCGACGAACGCCTCCGCCCGCACCGGCCCCAGGTGTGTGCCGCGCAGATATTTCACACTGATCGTGCCGGTGAACTTCGGCAGGCTCAGCCCCTCGCTGGCGACCTCGCCGAGTATGTGATCGAGCAGCAGCGCGCAGATGCCACCGTGCACCCACCCGGGCGGTCCCTCGTACGCCCGACCCAACGTGAACTCACTCCAGCAGCTGCCGTCGGGCTCGTGCTGGATGACCATCGGCGGGGCGATGGCGTTGCGAAGTCCGACAGCGGGATTGGCCCAGGCGACCGGCTTGCCGGTCTCGGCATGCCGCAGAGTGGAGGTCACGGTTCGCTGGTCGCGTTCGAGTAACTCGGTCGCGGCCTCGAGGTGTCGCAGCGCCTCCTGCACGGTGCCGTCGTCGACGGCGGTGTGGATCCCCACATCGATGAGTCTGCGCAGCGCGTCAGTGAGCGGGTCGTAGCTGGCCCGCTGGCGGTCGTACTCTTCACCGCTGATCACATCGAACGGAAAACTCACACCAATCCTCCACATCCACAAGTCGACTCAGCCGCTGCATCCATGACTCGGCTCAGCCTCCACATCCATCAGTCGGCTCAGCCTCCACACCCATGAGTCGGCTCAGCCTCCACACCCATGAGTCGGCTCAGCCTCCACACCCATGAGTCGGCTCAGCCTCCACATCCATGAGTCGGCTCAGCCTCCGAAAACCTTGCGGACCACGGCCTTCGCCCGTCGTGTCACCCGCAGATAGTTGTCCAGGAACTCGCCGCCGTCCCCGTCAGGCCAGCCGGCCGCGGTCGCCACGGCGTTGAGCAGACGTCCCGGCCCCGGCAGCTGGTCGGTCGGCTTGCCACGCACCAGCACCAGCGCATTGCGCGCCTTGGTCGCGGTCAGCCACGCGTCACGCAGCAGTTCGATGTCGCCCTCGGCGATCAATTCGGCTGCGCCGATCGCGGCCAGGCTGTCCAGCGTCGAGGTGTTGTGCAGTGCGGGGATCTTGTGCGCATACCGCAACTGCAGCAACTGGACGGTCCACTCGATGTCGGCCAACCCGCCGCGGCCGAGCTTGGTGTGGGTGTTCGGGTCGGCGCCGCGGGGCAGCCGTTCGGCGTCCACCCGCGCCTTGATCCGCCTGATCTCCTGTACGGTCTCGGCCGACACACCGCCGGGCGGATACCGGGTCTTGTCGATCATCAGCAGGAACTTCTCGCCCAGTTCGAGGTCCCCGGCCACCCGGTGGGCCCGCAGCAGCGCCTGCACCTCCCACGGCTGCGCCCACTGCGCGTAGTAGGTCTGGTAGGACGACAGCGTGCGGACCAGAGAGCCGCTGCGCCCCTCGGGACGCAGGTTCGTGTCCACCTCCAGCGGTGGGTCGGCACCCGGGGTTCCCAATCGTGAGCGCACCTGCTCGGCCACCGTCACCGACCAGCGCACCGCCGCCGACTCCTCCACCCCGTCGTTGGGTTCGCACACGAACATGACGTCGGCGTCCGATCCGTACCCCAGTTCTCCTCCACCGAGGCGGCCCATCCCGATGACCGCGATACGGGCCGGTGGACCGGACTCCGGGGAGTTCGCCCGGATCACTGCGTCCAAGGCGGCCTGCAGCACCGCCACCCACACCGCGGTGAGCTGCTTGCACACGGCGGTGACGCTCATCATGCCGAGCAGATCGGCCGAGGCGATGCGGGCCAGTTCCCGGCGGCGCAGCGACCGTGCCGCGGCGATCGCCCGGGCCGGGTCGCTGTGCCGTGCCGCCGAAGCAACCAACGAACGGGCCACCCCCTCGGGGTCCGCCTCGCACAGCTTGGGCCCGTTCGGACCGTCGGCATAGAGCTGGATGACTTCCGGATCGTGCATGAGCAGTTCCGGAACGTAGGCCGAGGTGCCCAGCACGTGCATCAACCGTTTGGCAACCGCCCCCTCGTCGCGCAGCGTTGCCAGATACCACCGGTGGTCGGCCATCGCGTCGCTGAGGCGGCGGTAGTTCAGCAGCCCGGCGTCCGGGTCGGGGGTGTCGGACAGCCAGTCCAGCAGTGTCGGCAACAGCACCCGCTGCACCCGGCCACGGCGCCCGCTGCTGCCGGTCAGCGCCGCCAGATGGGTCAGCGCGCTCTCCGCACCCTCGTAACCCAGAGCGGCGAGCTGACGCTCGGCGGCTTTGGCGCTCATCCCGACCGGGAGACCCATCGTCGCCTCGGCGACCGACTCCAGCAGGGGCTGGTAGAACAGCTTGGCGTGCAGCCGCGACACCCGGTGGCTCTGGCGCCGCAGCTCCTCCCGCAGCACGCCCAGCGAGTCGTGGCGGCCGTCGGGACGCATGTGCGCCGCGCGCGCCAGCCAGCGCAGCGCCTCGTCGTCGTCGAATTCGGGCAGCATGTGGGTGCGCTTGAGACGCTGCAGCTGCAACCGGTGCTCGAGCAGGCGCAGGAACTCGTACGAGGCGGTCATGTTGGCCGCGTCGTCCCTGCCGACGTACCCGCCGTCGGCGAGCGCGGTCAGCGCTTCGACGGTCGACGCCACGTGCAATGACTCGTCGTTGCGTCCGTGCACCAGCTGCAGCAGCTGCACGGCGAACTCGACGTCCCGCAGGCCGCCGGTGCCCAACTTGAGTTCGCGCGAGCGCACCGCGGCCGGCACCAGCTCCTCGACCCGGCGGCGCATCGCCTGCACCTCGGGCACGAAATCCTCACGCTCGCAGGCGGTCCACACCATGGGCTCGAGAGCCTCGAGGTAGCGCCTGCCCAGATCCATGTCGCCGACGGCGGGCCGCGCCTTCATCAGCGCCTGGAACTCCCAGGTCTTGGCCCACCGCTGGTAGTAGGCGACGTGGGAGTCCAATGAGCGCACCAGCTGGCCCTGCTTACCCTCCGGCCGCAACGCCGCGTCGACCTCGAAGAACGCGTCGGAGGCCAGCCGCATCATCTCGCCGGCGATGCGGGTCGCCAGGGCGAGGCTGCTGTGGGAGCCGTCTTCGGCGACGAAGATGACGTCGACGTCGCTGACGTAGTTCAGCTCGCGGGCGCCGCATTTGCCCATCGCGACGACGGCCAGCGCCGGCGGGGTGTCCGCGCCGCACACCGAGCGGTTCACCACGCTCAACGCCGCGCCCAGCGCGGCGTCGGCGAGGTCGGCCAGGTGGCGTCCGACCTCGGTGAACGGCAGCACCGGCTCGTTCTCCACGGTCGGAGCCAGATCCAGTGCGGCGAGCACCATCACCCGGCTGCGGTAGAGCACCCGAAGCGGAGACACCGCCGCGATCGCGTCGTCGTGCTGGTCGGCCTCGGCGGCGAAGATCTCGTGCAGCTGCGCCGGTGTCGGCAGCGTGACGGTGCCGGCCAACAGATGCCAGGCCTCGGGGTTGGCGATCAGGTGATCACCGAGCGCCAGCGAGGACCCGAGGACCGCGAACAGTCGTCCGCGTAGCCCGCGATCCTTCAGCAGTGCGCTGTCGAGTTCGTCCCAACCCGAGTCGAGCGCCTCGGCCAGGCGGGTGATTGCGCGCAGCGCGGTGTCGGCGTCGGGGGCCCGCGACAGCGACCACAACAGTTCCACGTGGGCGTCGGTGTTCCACCCGAGCCGGTCCAGGTCGGCCTGCGCGGTCGACTCCACCAGCCCGAGCCGACCGACGCCGGGCAGCTTGGGTCGCTGCGTCGCGGGTTTGGCCACCCTTGAGAATCTAGTGCAGGGCGAAATCCCTACAGCGACAGATACGTCTTCAGCTCGAACGGAGTGACGTGACTGCGGTAGTTCTCCCACTCGGTGCGCTTGTTGCGCAGGAAGAAGTCGAAGACGTGCTCGCCGAGCGCTTCGGCGACCAGTTCGGAATTCTCCATCTCCGTCAGCGCGACACCCAGGCTGCCGGGCAGCTCCTTGTACCCCAGCGCGCGACGCTCCTCTGAGGTCAGGCTCCACAGGTTGTCCTCGGCCTGCGGTCCCAGCGTGTAGCCCTTCTCCACCCCGCGCAGCCCGGCGGCCAGCAACACCGCGAACGTCAGGTAGGGGTTGCACGCCGAGTCGGGGCTGCGCACCTCGATGCGCCGCGACGACGCCTTGTGCGGGGTGTACATCGGCACCCGCACCAGCGCCGAGCGGTTGGCCGCACCCCAGGACGCCGCGGTCGGGGCCTCACCGCCGTGCACCAGCCGCTTGTAGGAGTTGACCCATTGGTTGGTGACCGCGCTGATCTCGGTGGCATGCTCGAGAATGCCTGCGATGAAGGACTTTCCGACCTCGGAGAGCTGCAGGGGGTCTTCCGGGCTGTGGAAGGCGTTGTTCTCGCCTTCGAACAGGCTCATGTGGGTGTGCATCGCCGATCCCGGGTGCTCGGCGAACGGCTTGGGCATGAACGAGGCCCGCACCCCGTCCCCGAGGGCGACCTCCTTGACGACGTAGCGGAACGTCATCACGTTGTCGGCCATCGACAGCGCGTCGGCGTAGCGCAGGTCGATCTCCTGCTGCCCGGGCGCGCCTTCGTGGTGGCTGAACTCGACCGAGATGCCCATCTGCTCGAGCGCGTCGATCGCGTGGCGGCGGAAGTTCGGCGCGGTGGCGTGCACAGCCTGGTCGAAGTAGCCGCCGTTGTCCGCGGGCTCGGGCTCGCTGCCGTCGTCGGGGCCGGGCTTGAGGAGGAAGAACTCGATCTCGGGATGGACATAGCAAGTGAAACCGAGGTCGCTGGCCTTCGAGAGCTGACGACGCAGCACGTGCCGCGAGTCCGCCCACGACGGCGAACCGTCGGGCATCGTGATGTCGCAGAACATCCGCGCCGAGTGATGCTCGCCGGCGCTGGAGGTCCAGGGCAGCACCTGGAACGTCGACGGATCGGGTCGGGCGACCATGTCGGCCTCGGACACGCGGGCAAACCCCTCGATGGCCGAGCCGTCGAATCCGATGCCCTCCTCGAAGGCACCCTCGAGTTCGGCGGGCGCGATCGCCACGGACTTGAGGAATCCGAGCACGTCGGTGAACCACAACCGGACGAAGCGGATGTCGCGCTCCTCCAGAGTGCGCAGCACGAATTCCTTCTGCCGATCCATGCCCGCGAGCGTAGGTTCCGCCTGTTAAATCCGTGTTACGTCCGGACGCTCCGGTTCGGGTATCCGGTTACGTCTGAACTGGCGAAAGACCCGCCGGAGACCGAGGCAGCGAGACACCCCGATGAGCGATCACCCCCACCCGCTGACTCGCGACGAGTTCCGCGACATCTACAGCAAAGTCCCCCGACTGACTGTCGAAGTCGTGGTCCGGTCACCGGCGGGGGTGCTGCTCACGCTGCGCGACATCGAGCCGTGCCGCGGACTGTGGCATCTACCAGGCGGAACGGTCCGGTTCGGAGAAAAAATGGTCGACGCCGTGCGTCGCGTCGCGGCCAAGGAGGTGGGCATCGACGTGGTCGCCGCACACCCGTTGGGCTACATCGAGTACCCCAGCCATCACGAGAACGGCCTGGACTCGCCGGTGGGCATCGCGTTCGACGTCGTCGACTACACCGGCGTCCCACACGCCGACGACGAAGCCGCCGACGCGCGCTGGTTCACCGAACTGCCCGCCCAGATGCATCGCGAGCAGGTCGACTTCCTGCGCTCGCACTCCGCCGGCGTGTTCATCGGCCGCACCGCATCTCAGCCGCGCCGGTGAGCTAACACTGCAGATTGGGCGGCGGCAGCGCAGAGTCGACGAGGAAGTCGACGATCGCGGTGTCCACGCAGGCGTCCCCGTTGAACACCACGGTGTGCTGGGCGCCGTCGAAACTGATCAGCGACGCACCCATCTGGCGGGCCAGGGCGACACCGGATTCGTACGGTGTCGCCGGGTCCCCGGTGGTGGACACCACAACCACCTTGCCCGGCCCCGGAGAGGTCGCCGGGTGCGCCGCCGACGTGGCGGGCACCGGCCACAGCGCGCATTCGTCGCGCGGGGCGAAACCGGTGAACGACCCGTAGGCGCTGAACGGGGCGACCTGCCGGATGCGGCGGTCCGCCTCGGCCCACACCGCGGGGTCGGTCGGGTACACCGCGTCGACGCAGCGGATGGCGGTGAAGGCGTCCTGGCGGTTCTGATAGTGCCCGGCCTTGTCGCGGCGCTGGTAGTCGTCGGCGAGCAACAGCAGGTCGACCGGGTCGGTGCCGCGCTGCAGGCCCAGCAATCCACTGGTCAGGTAGGTCCAGTACCGGGGCGAGTACAGCGCGCTCGCCGTGCCGGTGATGGCGTCCTGATAGCCCAGCGGTCTCGGGTCCGACGTCGCGGCGGGATTGGACACCAGCGGGTCCACCAACTGCCGGAAGCGGGTGACGAATTGGGCAGGGTCGCTGCCCAGCGGGCACCCCTCGGACAGGGCACAGTCCGCGGCGTACTTGTCGAAGGCGCGCTGGAAGCCGGCCATCTGGTTGATGCTCTTGGTGATCGGATCCAGGCTGGGATCGATGGCGCCGTCGAGCACCATGGCCCGCACCCGGTCGGGGTACTGCTCGGCGTAGGCGGCGCCGAGCTGGGAGCCGTAGGAGAAACCGAGATAGTTGATCTGCTCCTCGCCCAGCGCGGCGCGCACCACGTCCATGTCCCGGACGCCGGCCGCGGTGCCGATGTTGGCCAGGAAGTCCGCCCCCATCCGGTTGAGACACTGCGCGGCGAACTCCCGGTTGAGTTCTTCGATGTGGGCCACCCCGGCCGGACTGTAGTCGACCATCGGTTCGGCGCGATCCGCGTCGAACTCGGCGTCGGTGCGGCACCGCAGTTCCGGGGTCGAGTGTCCGACGCCGCGTGGGTCGATGCCGACGAGATCGAAGCCGGTGGTGATCGGGCTTCCGGCCAGCGCGGCCGCCATTCCGGCCACGGTGTCGACGGCCGAGGCTCCCGGGCCGCCGGGGTTGACGATCAGCATGCCGATCTTGGGCCCGCTGGCCGGCACCCTGATCACCGCCAACTGGGCTTGCGGCCCTTCAGGATTCGCGTAATCGACGGGAACGGCGACGGTGCCGCACTCGGCGGTGGGCACCCGGGAGGCGTCGCCGATCCACGGTGAACACGACGTCCAGACGGGCTGCGGCGCCGCTACCGCCTGGGGGCTCAGCGTCGCCGACACCAGCACGCACGCCATCAACAGCCAACCCACCCGCCACATGGCAGCCATCGTGTCACGCGACCCGGACCCGGGTCTTCCCCTGGGCTCCAACAGAGACCGGGCCGTTATCCGGCGTCGAGCTCGTAGGTCAGCCACGTCGACTTCTCGGCGCCCAGCGCGTCGTAAAGCCGTTGTGCGACCACGTTGTCCGGCGCGGTCTCCCACACCAGCTTCGCCGCGCCGCGCTCGCGGCAGCGCTGCAGGCCGGCGGCGATGAGCTCGCGGCCCGCGCCGCCACCGCGGAACCCGGGAGCGACGTAGAGGTCGTTGAGCACGCCGACCCGAGCGGCGTACAGCGTCTGCCATGTCCAGAAGATCGTCGCGAAGCCCACCGCCGTTGCATCGGCGTCGCGGGCGATCAACTGGAGACCTTCCTGTGGCTGAGCGATCAGCGACCGCGACATCGCCGCGAGCTGATCATCGGCCGGGTCGACCCGATAGAAGTCGCAGTAGCCGCGCATCAACGGCATCAGCTCGGGCAGATCGGCTTCGGTGACGACGCTCAGCGTCAGCATCGGGTGCCCGGCGGCGGCACCGTCAGGTCGATGAGGTACTCCGCGGAGATCTCGTCGACGCAGGAGTCGCCCTGCAACACCACGGTGTGCTGGGTTCCCTCGTAGGTCAACAGCGTGCCGCCCAGCTGCTTGGCCAGGTCGACACCAGCCTGGTACGGAGTCGCCGGGTCGTTGGTGGTGGACACCACCAGGATCGGCGGCAACCCGTTGACCTTGATCTCGTGTGGGGTGCTGGTCGGCGGGACCGGCCAGAAGCCGCACGTCGACATCGGCGCATAGCCGGTGAATTCGCCGTAGCTCATGAAGGGCGCGGCTTCCCTGATTCGGCGGTCCTGCTCGACGATGGTCTCGCGGTCGGTGATGGCCGGCTTGTCGACACAGTTGACCGCCACCCGCGCGTCGGTCGAATTGTTGTACCGCCCCTGCGCGTCGCGACCCATGTAGAGATCGGCCAGCGTGAGCATGGTGTCGCCGCGGCCGTCCTGCAGCTCGGTCAGGCCCTGGGTGAGATGTCGCCACAGGCTCGGCGAATACAGCGGAAGGATCGTACCGACGATGGCGTCGTTGTAGCTCAACCCGCGCGGGTCGTCGGTCTCGGCCGGATTCTCGACCAACGGCTCCACCAGGTCCTGATACACCTCGACGGCCTTGTCCGGGTCGGTGCCCAACGGACAGTCCGGGCTCTGTGCGCAGTCGGCGGCGTAGTCGTCGAACGCCTGCTGAAACGCCGCGGCCTGGCGCACATCGGCTTCCACGGGGTCAGCGTTGGGGTCGACGGCGCCGTCGAGGATCATCGCGCGCACCCGCTCGGGGTATGCCTCGGCGTAGCCGGCGCCGATCCGGGTGCCGTAGGAGTAGCCCAGGTAGGTCAGCTTCTCGTCCCCCAGCGCCGCCCGGATCGCGTCGAGATCCTTGATCACGCTGGCGGTGCCGACGTTGGCCAGGAAGTTCTTGCCCATCTTCTCGACGCAGCGGTCGACGAACTCCTTGGTCAGCTTCTCGATGTGCGCCACCCCCTCCGGGGTGTACTCCACGACGTTGTCGGCGCGCAGCCGGTCGTTGTCGGCGTCGCTGTTGCACCACAGCGCCGGCGCCGAGTTCGCGACGCCGCGGGGATCGAATCCGACGAGGTCGAACCTCTCGCGCACCGACTCGGGCAGCGTCGTCACCATCGAGACGGCGGCCTTGACGCCGGACTCCCCCGGCCCACCCGGATTGATGACCAGCGAGCCGATCTTGTCCCCGGTGGCCGGGAAACGCATCATCGCCAGCTGGATGACCTCGCCGTTGGGGTCCTCGGCGTTGTCCCAATTGACCGGCACCGACAGCAGCCCGCACTCGGCGCCGGGAGGGATGCGGGATTGATCAGAAGGACCGACCTCGCACGGCGCCCACTCGATGGGCGAGCCCGGCCGGGGGACGGCGATACGCGCGCGGCCCTCGACCACCGTGCTGCATCCGGCAACCACAATCGCCGCGGTGGTCAGTGTCAGACCGGATCGAAGGACCCGGGTGAAGAGCCTCATGGCACCACATGCTGCCATGACCGGGCATCTGCCCTGGCGAAGCCGGTTAGCGGGTCGCGTCGAGCAACTCCTTGAGCGCGACTTCGAAGTCGTCGGCCATGTCCCACAAGTCCGGCAGCAACTCCGGGCAGGACACGATCCCGACGTCGAGATTGCCCGACAGCGACATCACGGTCATGTTCAGTCCGGAGCCGTGGAAGATCGGGCCCAGCGGATACATCGCCTTGACCTCGCAGCCCAGCAGGAACAGCGGCACCTGCGGGCCCGGAACGTTGGAGACCACCAGGTTGTGCACCGGCCGAGCTCCGGAGAGGCGGCTGCTGGCATACACCCGCATCGCCGTGCCGAAGACCGCCGGGGCGGCGAACTGGGTCCAGTCCTGCAGCAGCGTGGCCGCGATCGCGGAACTGTGTTGCTTGGCAACCGAATTGGCTTCGGCGATGGCCATGAGCCGCTCGGCGGGGTCCTCGATGCTGGTCTCCAACCGGGAGAACATCCCGGAGACCTGGTTGCGCCCGGGCCGATCCGACTTGTCGTGCACCGACACCGGCACCATGGCGACCAGCGAATTCTCCGGCAGCTCGCCGCGGTCGAGCAGGAACTTGCGCAGCACCCCCGAGACCAGCGCCATCACCACGTCGTTGACCTTGACCCCGAAGTGGTTCTTGACGGTCTTGATGTCCTCGAGGTCGAGTTGCGCGAAAGCGACGTTGCGGTGCGCGGTGACGTTGGCGTTGAACGCCGACCTCGGGGCGGCGAACGGCGGCGCCATCGCCGAACCGTTGCGTGCACGGCGCACGGTGTCGATCACCGAGGACACCGTGGTCGGCACGACGTTGGCCAGCTTCAACGGACGGGCCGCGAAGCGCACCGCCCCGCTGACCGCGATCTCCAGGTCGCTGCCCTGCCCACTCGCCTCGACAGGATCGGGCGGCGGGGCATCGGGTTCGGTGGTGCACAGCTTCGACATCAGGTTGGCGCCGGTCACCCCGTCGACGGCGGCATGGTGCACCTTCGTCATCACCGCGATGCGCCCACCGTTCTGCGCGTCGGTCCCGGCGATGTTCTCGATGACCCACATCTCCCACAGCGGACGGGTGCGGTCCAGCGGCAGCGACGCGATGTGCCCGGCGATCTCCGACAGTTCGGTGCGTCCCCCCGGAGACGGCAGCCCGATGCGGTGCAGGTGCCGGTCGACGTCGAAGTCCTTGTCCTCCACCCACACCGGGTGATCGAGGTTGAACCGGTTGTCGGCGACCTTCTCCCGGAACTCGGGCATCGCCTTGATCCGCAGCGCCAGCCCGTCGCGCAACCGGTCGAAGGTGTAGCCGCCCGGCATCGTCGAGGTGTCCAGTTCGAGGATCGAACACACATGCAGCGGCTGCACCGCGGTTTCGAGATACAGGAAGCTGGCGTCGAGTCCGCTCAGCCGCTGGAGTCCGGGCATGTCGCCGATCGTAGGCGCGTGCACAGCGGGTGTGAGGAAATCCACTTAACGTCCCGTTCAACTTCTGGTGATGCAGTGGCAGACTGAGACGGTCAGCGAAACCCGGGGACCCCGATCTGGTGGCCTCGAGGATTCGAAACGACCCACCCGATGAGGGGACAATGATGTCTGAACAGGCCGTTTACGGTGCTGTCGCCGATTCGACGAAACCGCGTGTGAAAGTCCGGACCCACCACCTGCACAAGTGGAAGGCCGAGGGCCACAAGTGGGCGATGCTCACCGCGTACGACTACTCCACCGCCGCTGCGTTCGACGAAGCCGAGATTCCGGTGCTGCTGGTCGGCGACTCAGCCGCCAACGTGGTGTACGGCTACGACACCACGGTTCCGATCTCCATCGATGAGTTGATCCCGCTGGTCCGCGGCGTCGTGCGGGGTGCGCCGCACGCGTTGGTGATCGCCGATCTGCCCTTCGGCAGCTACGAAGCCGGCGCCGCACAGGCGCTCGCGACGGCGACCCGGTTCCTCAAGGAGACCGGTGCACACGCCGTCAAGCTCGAAGGCGGCGAGCGAGTGGCCGACCAGATCGCTGCGCTCACCGCCGCCGGCATCCCGGTCATGGCCCACATCGGGTTCACCCCGCAGAGCGTCAACGGCCTGGGCGGGTTCCGGGTGCAGGGGCGCGGCGACGCCGCCGAGCAGACCATCCACGACGCGATCGCCGTCCAGGAGGCCGGCGCCTTCGCCGTGGTGATGGAGATGGTGCCCGCCGAGTTGGCCACGCAGATCACCGGCAAGTTGACGATCCCGACCGTCA
>Ga0310345_10000782_pt1 | contig 41368 bp, 37 predicted proteins | sample HC15DNA20500_MG_FD_204667 | JGI IMG/M metagenome (GOLD analysis project Ga0310345, IMG submission 204667) | Marine microbial communities from station ALOHA, North Pacific Subtropical Gyre - HC15-DNA-20-500_MG | ecosystem: Environmental > Aquatic > Marine > Oceanic | place: Pacific Ocean: North... | reverse complement strand
GCGCCGGTGCGCTGGCTGCCGGCGCGCCGCGCGGCCGATCTGCCCGGCGTCGGCGCGGGCACGCGCTATCTGCTCGCGCAACCCTTTCTGGGCGAGACGGCACGCGCGCTGGAGGATCGCGGCGCGGTGCGGATCGACGCGCTGTTCCCCTTCGGCGCGGAAGGGAGCACGGATTGGTTCCTGGCGGCCGCGCGCGCCTTCGGCGTCGATGAGCTGCACGCGCGCGGCGTGCTCGCGCCCCACCGCGAGCGGGCCAAGCGTGCCTTGGAGCGCAGCGCCGAACGACTTGGCGGCAAGAGCATCTTCTTCCTGCCCGATTCGCAGCTGGAGGTGCCGCTCGCGCGCTTCCTCGCGACCGAGCTCGGCATGACGCCGATCGAGGTCGGCACCCCCTATCTTCACCGCCGGCATTTGGCGCGCGAACTCGCGCTGCTGCCCGAGGAGACCCAACTGAGCGAGGGGCAGGATGTCGAGCGCCAGCTCGATCGCGTGCGCGCGGCGCGGCCGGACCTGACGATCTGCGGCCTCGGCCTCGCCAACCCGCTGGAGGCGGAGGGCTTCGCGACCAAATGGGCGATCGAGCTGGTCTTCTCGCCGATCCACGGCTTCGACCAGGCGGGCGATCTCGCCGAGCTGTTCGCCCGCCCCCTGCGCCGGCGGGAGGTGCTGCGGGTATGAGCGGCCCCCGGCCCCGCAACAAGAGCGTCACCCCAGCGAAAGCTGGGGTCTCCTCGATCTCTGAGCGCGCGAATAGCGGGGAGGCCCCAGCTTTCGCTGGGGCGACCTGCCCCTTTTGGAGCGGGTCCTCATGCAGCTGACGGTGTGGACCTATGAAGGCCCGCCGCATGTCGGCGCGATGCGGATCGCAACCGCGATGGAGGGCGTCCATTACGTCCTCCACGCGCCGCAGGGCGACACGTACGCCGATCTGCTGTTCACCATGATCGAGCGCTCCCGCCGGCGCCCGCCCGTCACCTACACCACCTTCCAGGCGCGCGATCTGGGCAAGGACACCGCCGAGCTGTTCCAGCAGGCCGCGCGCGACGCCCATGCCCGCTTCGCCCCGCAAGCGATGCTAGTGGGGAGCAGCTGCACCGCGGAGCTGATCCAGGACGATCCCGCCGGGCTCACCTCGGCGCTCAACCTGCCCTGCCCGGTGATCCCGCTCGAACTGCCGAGCTATACCCGCAAGGAGAATTGGGGCGCGGGCGAAACCTTCTACCAGATCGTCCGCCATCTGGCCGACAAGAGCGTCACCCCCTCGCCGCGCGAAGGCCGCCGCCCGCGCGCCAATCTGCTCGGCCCGACCGCGCTGGGGTTCCGTCACCGCGACGACGTGATCGAGATCACCAAGCTGCTCGATCAGCTCGGCATCGACGTCCACTTGGTTGCCCCGCGCGGCGCGACACCGGCGGACATCGCGACGATCGGCGCGGCCGATTTTAACATCCTGCTCTACCCCGAGATTGGCGACACCGCCGCGCGCTGGCTGGAGCGCAGCTTCGGCCAGAAGACGGTGCGCACCGTGCCGATCGGCGAAGGCGCGACGCGCGACTTCATCGCCGAAGTCGCGGGCGTTGCCGGCGTCGATCCCGCCCCCGCGCTCCCCAGCAACCTGCCCTGGTGGAGCCGCTCGGTCGATTCGACTTACCTCACCGGCAAGCGCGTCTTCATCTTCGGCGACGCGACTCATGCCATCGCCGCCGCCCGCGTCGCGCGTGACGAGCTCGGGTTCGAAGTGGTGGGCCTCGGCTGCTACAACCGCGAATTCGCCCGCGAGATCAAGGCGGCCGCGCGCGACCACGGGCTCACCCCGCTCGTCACCGACGATTATCTCGCGGTCGAGCGCGCGATCCAGGAAGCGCAGCCCGAGCTGGTGCTCGGCACCCAGATGGAGCGCCATATCGCCAAGCGGCTGCGCATCCCCTGCGCGGTAATCTCGGCGCCGGTCCACGTCCAGGATTTCCCCGCGCGCTATTCGCCGCAAATGGGCTTCGAGGGCGCGAACGTGCTGTTCGACAGCTGGGTCCACCCGCTCGTGATGGGGCTGGAGGAACATCTCCTGACGATGTTCCGCGACGATTTCGAGTTTTCGGATCAGGCGGGCGCGAGCCATTTGGGCACGCACGCCGCACCCGCCGAAGCGCCGAGCACCACCGAGCCCCTGGCCGAAGCGGCGCTTTGGGCGCCCGAGGCCGAGCAGGAACTGCGCAAGATCCCCTTCTTCGTGCGCGGCAAGGCGCGGCGCAATACCGAGGCGTTCGCCGCCGAGCGCGGCATCGCGCAGATCACGCTCGACACGCTCTACGAGGCAAAGGCGCATTATGCCCGGTAGCGCGCCCTATCGCGTCGTGATCGTGACGCTCGACAACCACCTCGCGGGCGCGGTCGAGCGCGCGCGGGCGGCCTTGGCGGGCCAGGGCATCAGCGTCGGCTTCCACGCCGCGAGCGATTGGGAGCGGGTGGACGGCGCGCTGGAGGCGGCGCGCGCCGATATCGCCCGCGCCGACATCATCATCGCGACGATGCTGTTTTTGGACGATCATATCCGCGCCGTCCTCCCCGTTTTCCAGGCGCGGCGCGAGGATTGCGACGCGTTCGTCGGCTTGATGTCCGGCGCCGAAGTCGTGCGGCTGACGCGGCTGGGTGGCTATCGGATGGACGCGCCCGCCAAGGGGCCGCTCGCGCTGCTGAAGAAGCTGCGCGGCTCGGCCAAGCCGGGGGCGTCGTCGGGCGCGGGGCAGATGAAGATGCTGCGCCGGCTGCCGAAATTGCTGCGCTTCATCCCCGGCACCGCGCAGGATGTGCGCGCTTATTTCCTGACGCTGCAATATTGGCTGGCGGGATCGGACGACAATGTGCTCGCGATGGTCCGCGCGCTGGTCGATCGCTATGCCAGCGGCGCGCTGAAGGGCACCTGCCGGGCCGAGGCACCGCGCGATTATCCCGAGGTCGGCGTCTATCACCCCGCCCTGCCGGCGCGGCTGGGCGAGCGGGCCGAAACGCTGCCCGCGCCAGCGAGACCCAAGGGCCGGGTCGGGCTGCTGCTGCTGCGCTCCTATCTGCTCGCGCGCGACACGGCGCATTATGACGGGGTGATCGCCGCGTTGGAGGCGCAGGGCCTCGCGGTGGTGCCCGCCTTCGCCAGCGGGCTCGATGCGCGGCCGGCGGTCGAGCGCTTCTTCATGGAAAACGGCCGGGCGAGCGTCGATGTGATCGTTTCCTTGACCGGCTTCTCGCTGGTCGGCGGGCCGGCCTATAATGACGCGCACGCCGCCGAGGAGATTCTGGCGAAGCTCGATCTGCCCTATCTCGCCGCGCACCCGATCGAGTTCCAGACGCTCGAGCAATGGGGACGGGGCGAAGCCGGGCTGCTTCCGCTCGAAGCGACAATGATGGTCGCGATCCCCGAGCTCGACGGCGCGATTTCGCCGAGCGTGTTCGGCGGCCGCAGCGACGGCGCGGGCGAAGCCTGCCAGGGCTGCGCGCGCGGCTGTGTGCATCCGGCGGGCGGGGTCGCGCGGGCGATGCGCGGTTGCCCGGAACGCGCCGAGGCGCTCGCGGCGCGGGTCGCGGGGTTGGTGACGCTGCGCCGGGCCGAGCGGGCGGCGCGCAAGCTCGCGATCGTTCTCTTCAACTTCCCGCCCAATGCCGGCGCGGCCGGGACCGCCGCGCATCTGGCGGTGTGGGAATCGCTCCACGCGACGCTCCACCGGCTGGCGGCGGAGGGCTATGCGCTCACCCCGCCCGCCTCGGTCGAGGCGCTGCGCGCCGCGGTGCTGGAGGGCAATGCCGCCCGCTACGGCGCCGACGCCAATGTCGCCGCGCGGGTGAGCGCCGACGAGCATGTCCGCCGCGAGCGACACTTGAAGCTGATCGAAGCCGCCTGGGGCCCCGCGCCCGGCAAGCAACAGGCCGATGGCGGCGCCATCCAGATCCTCGGCGCGCAATTCGGGAACGTGTTCGTCGGCCTGCAGCCCTCGATGGGTTATGAGGGCGATCCGATGCGGCTGCTGTTCGAGCGCCGTTTCGCCCCGACCCACGCGTTCAGCGCCTTTTACCGCTGGATCGCGCAGGATTTCGGCGCGAGCGCGGTGCTGCATTTCGGCACGCACGGCGCGCTGGAGTTCATGCCCGGCAAGCAGGCGGGGCTCTCCGCCGAATGCTGGCCCGAACGACTGATCGGCGCGCTGCCCAATTTCTACCTCTACGCCGCCAACAACCCCAGCGAAGGCCTGCTCGCCAAGCGCCGCTCGGGCGCGACACTGATCAGCTATCTCACGCCGCCGCTCGCGCAAAGCGGGCTCTATAAGGGTCTCGCCGAGCTGAAGGCGTTGATCGAGCGCTGGCGCGGCTCGCCCGACGCGGCAGAGCGCGGGAAGCTCGAACCGCTGATCGCGGAACGCGCCGCCGCGATCGATCTGGCCGGCGATATCGAGACGCTCGCCGGGCGGCTCTATGAGGTGGAGCGCGAACTGATCCCGCACGGCCTGCACGTGTTCGGCGAGGCACCCGCCCCCGAAGTGCGCGCCGATTGGGTGGAGACGATCGCCGCCGCCAGCCCCGAGGCCGATCGCGCCGCGATCGATCGCGCGCTTGCCCATAACGACGAACTCGGCGCGCTGATCCACGCGCTCGACGGCGGCTTCGTCCGTCCCGCGCCCGGTGGCGATCTCGTCCGCAACCCCGCGGTGCTGCCGACGGGGCGCAACCTGCACGGCTTCGATCCCTTCCGCATCCCCAGCGCCTTCGCGATGAGCGAGGGCGCCGCGCAAGCCGAGGCCCTGCTCGCCCGCCACCAGGCCACCAGCGGCACGCTCCCCAAGAGCCTCGCCATGGTGCTGTGGGGCACCGACAATCTGAAGAGCGACGGCGCGCAGATCGCCCAGGCGCTCGCGCTGATCGGCGCACGGCCGCGCTTCGATGGCTATGGCCGGCTGGCGGGCGCCGAGCTGGTGCCGCTGACCGAGCTTGGCCGCCCGCGGATCGATGTGATCGTGACGCTCTCCGGCATTTTCCGCGACCTGCTGCCGCTGCAGACCCGGATGCTCGCCGAAGCCGCCTTGCTCGCGGCCCAGGCAGACGAGCCGCTGGACCGGAACTACGTCCGTGCCCACGCGCTTGCCTATCAGGCGGCGCAGGGCTGCGATCTGGAGACGGCGGCGCTGCGCGTCTTCTCCAACGCGCAAGGCGCTTATGGCGCCAACGTCAATCTGCTGATCGACAATGGCGCCTGGGCCGATCCGGACGAACTCGCCGAAGTGTTCGAACGGCAAAAGGGCTTCGCTTACGGCTTGCGCGGCACCCCCGAGCGCCGGCCGGAGCTGCTGAAGGCGGCGCTCGCCGATGTCGAGCTGGCCTATCAGAATCTCGACTCGGTCGAACTCGGCGTCACCGACATCGATCAATATGTCGATACGCTGGGCGGGATCAGTCGCTCGATCGCGCGCGCGCGGGGGAGCGAGGCGCCGGTCTATATCCTCGACGCGACGCAAGGCGCCGCCAAGGTCCGCACGCTGGGCGAGCAGGTCGCGCTGGAAACGCGCACGCGGCTGCTGAACCCTGTATGGCACGAAGGGATGCTGCGCCACGGCGCCGAAGGCGTGCGCGCGATCGAAGCGCACATGACCGCGACGATGGGCTGGAGCGCGACCACCGGCGATGTCGCCCCCTGGGTCTATCAGCGCGCCGCCGAGACGTTCGTGCTCGATCCCGAGATGCGCGATCAGCTCGCCGCGCTCAATCCGAAGGCGGCCGCCCGGCTCGCCGGCCGGCTGCTGGAGGCGAATGACCGCGCCTATTGGCAGCCGGACCCCGAAACCCTCGCCGCGCTGCAAGATGCCGCCGACGATCTGGAAGACGCGCTCGAGGGGCTCGCCCCCGCGGCCGCGGCATGAGGAGCTAAGTAATGGCGTTGCTCGATCCCCCCATCCGCCGCCCCGATGGCGAAGGCAGCGTCCAGGTGCGGCTCGACCCCGCCGACCGGATCGGCACGGCGAAGGTGTTCGCGGTGTACGGCAAGGGCGGGATCGGCAAATCGACCACCTCGTCCAACCTTTCCGCCGCCTTCTCGCTGCTCGGCAAGCGGGTGCTGCAGATCGGCTGCGACCCGAAGCACGACAGCACCTTCACCCTCACCAAGAAGCTGATGCCGACGGTGATCGACGTGCTCGAACAGGTGGAGTTCCACAGCGAGGAACTGCGCCCAGAAGACTATATGTTCGAAGGCTTCAACGGCGTGATGTGCGTCGAGGCGGGCGGGCCGCCGGCGGGCACCGGCTGCGGCGGCTATGTGGTGGGGCAGACGGTGAAGCTGCTCAAGCAACACCATCTGCTCGAAGACACCGACGTCGTGCTGTTCGATGTGCTGGGTGACGTGGTGTGCGGCGGGTTCGCGGCGCCTTTGCAGCACGCCGAGCGCGCGGTGATCGTCACCGCGAACGACTTCGACAGCATCTTCGCGATGAACCGGATCATCGCGGCGATCGGGGCGAAGGCCAAGAATTACGATGTGCGCCTCGCCGGCTGCATCGCCAACCGCTCCGCCGCGACCGACGAGATCGATCGCTTCTGCGAGGCGACCGGGCTGGAGCGGCTGGCGCATCTGCCCGATCTGGACGCGATCCGCCGTTCGCGCCTGAAGAAATGCACCCTCTTCGAAATGCCCGACAGCCCCGAGGTCGAGGCGGCGCGGCAGGAATATCTGCGCCTCGCCGCGACGATGTGGGCCGGGATCGAGCCCTGCCAGGCACAGGCGATGAAGGACCGCGACATCTTCGAATTCCTGGGGTTCGAGTGATGGCGAGCACCCACTTCCTCGCCCGTCGCGACGCGCTCGAAACCTATTTCGATCGCACCGCCGCGCAGGCGTGGGAGCAATTGACCAGCGACGCCCCCGTTTCCGGCATCCGCGCGACAGTACGCGCCGGGCGCGATCGGATGCGCGCCACCCTGCTCGGCTGGCTGCCCGAGGATCTGCGCGGCTGCCGTCTGCTCGATGCCGGCTGCGGCACCGGCGCGCTTGCCGTGGAGGCGGCGAAGCGCGGCGCAGCGGTGACCGCGATCGACATCGCCGGCAGCCTGGTCGACATCGCCGAGCGCCGCGCCGAAGGGCTGCCGATCGATTGGCAGGTGGGTGACATGCTCGATCCCGCGCTCGGCCGCTTCGATTTCGTCGTCGCGATGGACTCGCTGATCCACTACCGGGCGGAGGATATCGCGACCACCACCGCGACCCTGCTCGCCCGCACGAACGGCGCGCTGCTGTTCACCATTGCCCCGCGCACGCCCGCGCTCGCGGCGATGCACGCGATCGGCAAGCTCTTCCCCCGGAGCGACCGCTCGCCCGCGATCGAGCCCGTCGCGCCGGCGCGGTTGAAAGCGCTGCTCCCGGCGCCAGTCGCCCGCGAGGCGCGCGTGACGAGCGGCTTCTACATCAGCCACGCGCTGGAGCTGCGCGCGTGACCGGGCTGTGGCTCCGCCTGGGGACCAAGTTCCTCCCCTTCGCCGACGCGGCGAGCGAGGACCTGCCGCTGCCCCGGCTGCTGCGCCTGTCGCTCTTCCAGGTCTCGATCGGCCTGGCCTTCGTGCTGATCAACTTCACGCTCAACCGGGTGATGATCGTCGAGATCGGCGTGCCAGCGAGCCTGGTCGCGGTGCTCGTCGCGCTGCCTTTGCTGTTCGCGCCAGCACGCGCGCTGATCGGCTATAAGTCGGACAATCACGTCTCGATCCTCGGCTGGCGGCGCGTGCCGTACATCTGGTTCGGCGCGCTGATGCAGTTCGGTGGCCTCGCGATCATGCCCTTCGCGCTGATCCTGATGACCGGGCGCGGCGAATTGGCGGGCGCCTGGGCGGGGGTGATCGGCGCGAGCATCGCTTTTCTGCTGGTCGGCGCCGGCATGGCGACGGCTCAGACCGCCGGCCTCGCGCTCGCGACCGACCTGTCGCCCGCGGACAAGCGCCCCCGGGTCGTGGCGTTGCTGCAAGTGATGCTGCTGTGCGGGATGGTGATCGCCTCGTTGCTGTTCGGCCGGCTGCTCGGCGATTTCGATCCGACCCGGCTGGTCCAGGTGATCCAGGGCACCGCCGCGCTCTCGATGCTGCTCAACGTCGTCGCCTTGTGGAAGCAGGAGGCGCGCGTCGTCGGCGGGCGCGGGCGGGAAAGCGTCGATACGGTCGATTTCGCCGGGCGCTGGCACGAACTGATCGCGGTGCCGCGCGTGCGCCGGCTGCTCGTCGCGATCGCGCTCGGCGCGGCGGGCTTCACCATGCAGGACATTCTGCTAGAGCCCTATGGCGGGCATGTGCTGGGGCTGAACGTCGGCGCCACCACCGCCCTGTCGGCGCTCTGGTCGCTCGGCATGATCGGCGGCTTCGCGCTTGCCGCCCGGGCGCTCGCGCGCGACGCGGTGCCGACCGCGCTCGCCGGCTGGGGCATGTTGATCGGGATTATCGCCTTCGGCATCGTGATCATGTCCGCCCCGCTCCATTCGGTCGCGATGCTCTGCCTGGGCGCGGGCGGGATCGGCTTTGGCGGCGGGCTGTTCGCGGTCTGCACTCTGCTCGCGATGATGAACCTCGCCACGCCAGGACAAGCGGGCCTCGCGCTCGGCGCCTGGGGCGCTGTGCAGGCGAGCGCGGGCGGCGTCGCGATCTTCGTCTCGGGCGCCTTGCGCGACGGTTTCGGCGCGCTCGCGATGGCAGGGCGCTTCGGCCCCGGGCTGATCGATCCGGCGAGCGGCTACAGCTTCGTCTGGCATCTGGAGATCGCGCTGCTTTTCGCCGGTCTCATCGCCATAGGTCCGCTGGCGCGGCGGATCGACCTTCCCCCCCGCGCTCTGTCCCCGCGTCCGGTGCCCGCCGCTTATCCGGCCTTCGAGAAGGACTGACCTCAATGACTTACCACCTAACCCCCAATGTCGACTGGGCGCTGGTCGTCCTCGACACTTTCTTCGTCTTCTTCCTGGGGCTGATCGTCTATCTGCGCCGCGAGGATCGGCGCGAGGGCTATCCGCTGGAGGACAACATCACCGGCGAGCCGGAGAGCTATGGCACCGCTTTCCTGATGGCGCCGGCCAAATTCTTCAAGCTCCCCTTCGGCCACGGCACGGTGATGACGCCGACCAAGGACCGCGAGCCGGTGAACATCGCCGCGCGCCGCACCGATCCTTCGCCGGGCTCGGGCTATGTGCCGACCGGCAACCCGCTGATCGACGGCATCGGCCCGGCGGCCTATGCCGAGCGCGCCAAGCGGCCGGACATCGATTGGGAAGGCCATCCCCGCATCGCCCCGCTCTCCGCGCTCACCGACTTCTATGTCGATCGCGAGGATGCCGATCCGCGCGGCTATAAGGTGATCGGCGCCGATGGCCGGATCGCCGGCGAAGTGACCGATCTGTGGGTCGATCGCGCCGACCGGCTGGTGCGCTATCTGCACGTCGCGCTGCCGAGCGGGCGCAGCGTGCTCGCGCCGATGTTCATGGCGACGGTCAGCCGGCGCAAACAGGCGGTCACCGTCAGCGCGATCACCGCGGCGCAATTCGCCGACGTCCCCGGGATCGAGGGCGACGGCGTGATCACGCTCTACGAGGAAGAGCGGATCCAGGCCTATTTCGGCGGCGGCTATCTCTACGCCCTGCCCGAGCGTGCGGAGCCCTTCCTATGATCGAATATGAGATCGAGCCGATCCCCGGCCTGCCGGGGCGGCTTCCCCCCGGTGAGCGTGTGTTGTGGCAGGGTCGGCCCGATCTCCGCGTGCTGGCGCGGTCCGCTTTCCACACCGGTGCGGTGGCGGTCTATTTCGCAGGGCTGGTCGCGCTCGCGCTGATCGGCAAGGCACCGCTGGGCGCGCTGCTGACGACGATCGCGGGCGTCGCCGGCGTCGCGCTGCTCTATCTGCTCGCCTGGATCTGCGCGCGGACGACGCGCTACACGCTCACCAACAAGCGGCTAGTGCTGCGCATCGGCATGGCGGTGCCGAAATGCATCAATCTGCCGCTGTCGCAAGTCGAGGCGGTCGATTACCGCGCGCGGCCGCGCGGCACCGGCGATCTGGTGATCCGCCTGACTCACCCGCGCGGCATCGGCTATGCGTTGCTGTGGCCGCACGCGCGCGCCTGGCGCTACAACAACCCGCAGCCGATGCTGCGCGCGCTGCCGGACGCCGCGCGGATCGGCGTGCTGCTCGCGCGGACCGTCCAGACGGCGCAGGGCGGCGGCGCGCTGCAACCGATCGCGGCGAACGAGCCGCTTCAGGCGCCGAGCCTAGGCGAGGCGGTGACGGCATGAGCCACGTCCACCACGACCCCATCCCCGAAGGCGCGCTGACGCTGATGGGGCTGATCATCGTCGCCGCGCTCGCCGTCACGACCGGGGCGCGCGTGTTCGCCGTGCCGCCGGCGGCGCAACCCGCGACGCTCCGCGCGGCCGATGGCGGCGCGGTGCGCGTCAGCGAACGTCGGCTGTATTTCACCGACCAGGCTGATGGCGGCGTGCTGATCACCGACGCGACGAGCGGCCGCCCAGTCGCGACCGAGGCGCCCAATTCGAACAGCGGCTTCATCCGCGGCGTGCTGCGCGGCTTCGCTCGCGAGCGACGGATGCGCGGCATCGGCCCCGCCGTGCCCTTCACGCTCACCTTGTGGCGCGACGGGCAGCTGACCTTCACCGATCCCGCCACCGGCCGCTCGGCCGAATTGGGCGGCTTCGGCGCCACCAACCGCGCCGCGTTCCTGGCGCTGCTCACCACCCCGGAGACCCGCTGATGTTCGCCCGCGCGCGCTTCGACACTCCTTGCCGGATCGAGATCGACAATAGCGACCGTGCCTGTCACGCGCATGTCGAGCTCGCCGGCGGCTACCTGATCCAGCCGGGCGACAAGGTGCGGGTGCACGGCGATCCGATCCACGTGCCGTTCGGCGGTCATGCGGTGATCGAGCGCGTCGCGACGGTCGAGCGCGCGCGCTGGTTCGAGCGCGCCTGGACGCGCCTCGCCGGCCATTTCGAGATGACCGAACTCTACGAAGTCAGCTTCACCTCCGGGAGGATCGCATGATCGCGCTCGACACCGCCGCCCCCGCCTCGCCCGAGGACACCCTCGCCATCGCGCGCGAGGATACGGTGCTCACCCCGCGCTTCTACACCACCGATTTCGACGCGCTCGACCGGATCGACGTATCGAACGTGCGCCGCGAATGGGACGCGCTGATCGCCGAGATGGAAAGCGACCCCAACAAGCGCCATTTCCGCCGGCAGGAAAAGTTCGACGGGCTGATTGAAAGCCTGCCGATGCCGCTGCGCGCGGAGTTCATCGATTTCCTGGTGAGCTCGCTCACCGCCGAATTTTCCGGCTGCATCCTCTATGCCGAAATCGCCAAGCGGGTGAAGAACCCCGACATCAAGCAGCTGATGAAGCTGATGAGCCGCGACGAAAGCCGCCACGCGGGCTTCATCAACGAGGTGCTGAAGGATGCCTGCATCGGCGTGAATCTGGCCTTCCTGACGAAGACCAAGAAATACACCTATTTCCGGCCGAAATTCATCTTCTACGCCGTCTATCTCTCCGAAAAGATCGGCTATGCGCGCTATATCACGATTTATCGCCACCTGGCGCGCCACCCGGAGCTGCGCTTCCACCCGATCTTCGAATGGTTCGAGGAATGGTGCAATGATGAGTTCCGCCACGGCGACGCCTTCGCGCTGCTGATGCGCAACCAGCCCGAATTGCTGCGCGGGCACAACAAGCTGTGGATCAAGTTCTTCCTGCTCGCGGTGTATGTGACGATGTATATCCGCGATCATGGCCGCCAGAGCTTCCACGAAGCGCTCGGCATGGAGCCGACCGATTATGACTACCGCGTCTTCCGAATCTGTTCGGAAATCAGCCGCCAGGTCTTCCCGCTGACGCTCGACATCGACGCGCCCGCTTTCCGCGCCGGGATGGAGCGGATGCGGCGGGTGAGCGAGGCGATGGACGCCGCGCGCCGCCAGGGGGGCTTGCGCGGCTGGGTGAAGCACAAAGCGCTCACCCTCGCCGCCGGCTATGGCTTCCTGCGGCTGATGCTCGTGCCTGCCGAGAAAAGCGCGCTGCCCGCCACGATCCGGCTGCAGCCCGCCTGGTGATGAGCGTGCCGCCGCTCCTCTTCGCGCTCGCCTGCTGGTTCTTCGGGACGGCCGCGATCGTCTGGCTCGACAGCCGGCCGCGCTGGACCTGGACGTGGAGCTTCGCCGCGCTTGGGATAGCGAGCCTGGGCGGCCTGTTCGCGATCGCGCTGTTCGCCCGCTCGGCGAGCGTCGGCGCGGTCTATGGCGGCGTCGCGAGCGCGATCCTGATCTGGGCTTGGCACGAACTCGGCTTCCTGACCGGCATCGTCGCCGGCCCGCGCCGCACCCCCTGCCCGCCGGATCTCGCTGGTTGGGCGCGCTTCAAGGCGGCGAGCGCGACCGTGATCCATCACGAGATCGCTCTCGCCCTAACCGCCGCCTTGCTGTTCGCGGTAAGCTGGGGGCAGCCCAACCAGGCCGGGCCGCTCGCTTTCCTGCTGCTGTTCGGGATGCGGCTGTCGGCCAAGCTCAACCTCTATCTCGGCGTCGCGAACCTCTCGGACGAGGTGTTTCCGGCGCATCTCGCTTATCTAAAAAGCTATTTCGGCGCGGCACGGTGGAACGCCTTGTTCCCCGCCTCGGTGCTGCTCGGCCTGGGCGTGACCTGGCTGGCGTGGCAGGCAGCCGAGAGCGCGACGCCGCCCGGCATCGCCGCCGGCTATGCCGTGCTCGCCGGGCTCGCTTTCCTCGGTGTGATCGAACATGCCCTGCTCATGCTCCCGGTGCGCGATGCCGTGCTGTGGGCCTGGGCGGCGCATCCCCAAGCGGCAAAAGCCGCATCTTCAAAGCGGAGATCCTGAAATGAACTACGACGCCTTCTTCGCCGAGAAGCTGGACGAACTTAAGGCCGATGGCCGCTACCGCATTTTCGCCGAACTCGAACGCCGCGCGGGCGCTTTCCCGCGCGCGGCGCATTACCGCGACGATGGCATCGGCGAAGTGACGGTGTGGTGCTCGAACGACTATCTCGGCATGGGTCAGCACCCGGCGGTGACGGGCGCGATGCACGAAACGATCGACGCCTGCGGCGCGGGCGCGGGGGGCACGCGCAACATCTCCGGCACCTGCCACGCGCATGTGCAGCTGGAAGCCGAGCTCGCCGATCTTCACGGCAAGGAAGCGGCGTTGCTGTTCACCTCGGGCTATGTCTCGAACTGGGCCGCGCTCTCGACGCTGGCGGCGAAGCTGCCCAACTGCGTGGTGCTGTCCGACGCTTTGAACCATGCCTCAATGATCGAGGGCATCCGCCACAGCCGCGCCGAGTGCCGCCGCTGGAAGCATAATGACGTCGCCGATCTCGACCGGCTGCTGAGCGAGGTCGAACCCGGCCGCGCCAAGCTGGTCGCGTTCGAAAGCGTGTACTCGATGGACGGCGACATCGCGCCCATCGAGCAGATCATCGAAGTGTGCGAGAAGCACGGCGCACTGTCGTACATCGACGAAGTCCACGCGGTCGGCCTCTACGGCCCGCGCGGCGGTGGCGTCGCGGAAGCGCGCGGGCTGATGGACCGCATCGACGTGATCGAGGGCACGCTGGGCAAGGCCTATGGCGTGATGGGCGGCTACATCACGGGATCGGCGGCGCTGGTGGACTTTGTCCGCAGCTTCGCGAGCGGCTTCATCTTCACCACCGCCCTGCCCCCCGCGCTCGCGGCGGCGGCGACGGCGAGCATCCGCCACCTCAAGACCAGCCAGGCCGAGCGCAAGCGCCACCAGGAGCGCGTCGCGACCGTCCGCCGCCGGCTCCACGCGATCGGCATCCCGACGCTCGAAAACCCCAGCCACATCATCCCGGTGATGGTGGGCGACGCGAAGAAGTGCAAACGGATCAGCGATTGGCTGCTCGATCATCACGGCATCTATGTGCAGCCGATCAATTATCCGACCGTGCCGGTGGGCACCGAGCGGCTGCGTATCACCCCCTCGCCGGTGCATTCGGACGCCGATATCGACAAGCTGGTGTCGGCGCTGAGCGAGATCTGGTCGATGTGCGAATTGGCGCGCCGGGCGGTGGCGGCCTGATCGGGAGCGATCGAGCGCGCGGCCTTCGCTGTCTCGGCAGCTGAGGATTTTGGTTCGCGCGGAGGCGCGGAGGGCGCGGAAGGCCGTGTCCTTCCCGTTCGGCGAGACCTCATGCCGGACTTGTTCCGGCATCCACGGGTTTCGTCACGCCTTGCGTCGGTCAGCCAAGTGGGGCGGTGTACACTGGGAAAAATCCAGGGCGATGGCAGGATTTTTTGGTCTGCGGCCTTGGCACTGTTCGTGATGCAATAGACCCAACCGTCGCCCCGCACTTGATGCGGGGCTTGGCTTCTTCTTCTGTTGCTGAAGGCAGCCAAGCCCCGTGCCGAGCACGGGGCGACGCAAAGGGGCTAGGCAACGGCCTTCGATTTGCCGGCCGCCCTATAGCTTGATCATCGTCACCTTATTGGTCGTTTTCTGGATCGGGCTATAGGACGTCGCGCTGATCGTCTTGCCGTCCGCGCCAAGTCGATAGGTGAAGACGGTGCGCACCTTGCCGTCGCGGATCCAGGCTTCCTTGAAGCTCGTCGCGCTCACCTTGGTGATCTTCACCAGCGACTTGCCGAGATCGCCCTTCACCGGCACGGCGGGGTCGCCAAATTTGGCGGTGTACGTCTCACCGGTGCCCAGGGTCCGGCTCATGCCGCCGGGGACGGCCTTAAACGTCATCGTCAGCCCGGCGGGATCGACTTTCAGCCCATCGGTCATGGTGATCCAGCCGCCATTGATCCGGTGGAAGCTGGCCGCCGGCACCGCGCCGACGCGCTTGTCCTTGCCCGAAGCGGTCACCGGCTTGCCGTCCGCCGCGGTATAATCGGTATTCTCCCAGCTGTTGATCAGGCCATCGGCGCTGATCGTCTCGACGGTGCTGCTCGCCGGCTTGCCGCCCTTGCGGCTTTCGGTCTTCAGCGTGTTGGCATCGACCGCTTCGATGCGCATCTCATCGGCATAGCCCTGGTTCGCGACCTTGTGCCACTGGCCGTCGGCCTTCACCGACAGCGGCGTATCGCATTGGCAGCTATACACCCCGTCCTTCAGCGCCCGCACCCAGGGCTTCTTGGTGAGCTGGGCGGAGGAGACATCGATTCGCCAGGTGCCGTCGAACGGCGATTCGGCAGCGGCGGGTGCGGCGACCGCGATCAGCGCGGCGCCCAGAAACAGTCGGAGTTTCATACGCTTCCCCTTCGTTTGGAAGAAGCACGGCCCGGCAACAGTACCCCCCGGGCCTGCTCCTTTCGCCGCCGGACGAGCTCCGGCGGGACGAGGCTAAGCGAGGCGTGATGGTTACGCCAGAGGCTCGGCGAGCAGCGCATCGACCCAAGCGGGCACCAATGTGCTGGCGGGGCCTAGCCGGCTTTCGTCGAACCAAGCGCTGCCCTCCGAAGGCTCCAGATTCAGCTCCAGGGTGCGCGCGCCATAGGCCCGGGCGAGGCGGACGAAGCCGGCGGCGGGATAGACCGCGCCCGAGGTGCCGATCGAGACAAACAGATCGGCCTCGGCCAACGCCGCCTCGATCCGGTCCATCCGATAAGGCATTTCGCCGAAGAACACGATGTCGGGCCGGAGCGCGGGGACCGCGCAGCCGGGGCAGACGCTGCCCGGCGGAAGGTCTCCGCGCCAGTCGAGCCGCGCGTCGCAGCCTGCGCAGAGCGCCGAATTGAGCGCGCCATGCATGTGCAGCAACCGGCGCGCGCCCGCGCGTTCGTGGAGATCATCGACATTCTGCGTCACGATCAGCACGTCGTGCGGCCAGAGCGCATCAAGCCGGGCGAGCGCTTCATGCGCCGGATTGGGCTGAACGGTGGCGAGCGCCGCGCGGCGCAGATCGTAAAAGCGGTGGACGAGCGCCGGATCGCGCGCGAGCGCCTCGGGCGTACAGACATCCTCGACCCGGTGCCCCTCCCACAGCCCGCCGGGGCCGCGAAAAGTGGCGATGCCCGATTCGGCCGAGATGCCGGCGCCGGTTAGGATGACGATGTTCATGGCGTGGGCTTTAGCGGGGTTTTTCGTCTCACGCTAAGCCGCGAAGACGCGAAGGGCTCCAAAACGGCGCGCAGCGCCTGTCGACTTCGGTTGCGGGACTCACACGAAGCCACAAAGCCACGAAGAAGCTTACTTTGTGCCTTCGTGGCTTTGTGTGAGTCCAAAAGGGGCTGACAAAAAGCGTTTCGCGCGAAAAATCGCGTTCTTTCTTGGCGCCTTCGCGGCTTAGCGTGAGAAAGCCTTCAACGCCCCCGCCCCGGCGCCTGCACGATGCTCTTCAGCGCCCGCGCGCGCTGTTCGATTTCGGCGGCTTCGGAAGGGGAAAGCCCGTCCTGCCCATAGCGCTCGGCCGCCGCGCCGATCACCCATGCCTCGCGGCGATAGGCGCGCGCTTCCCGCCGCGACAGGCGCCCGGCATCACGCTCGGCCCGGATCGCGTCCCGCGCCGCGCGCAGGTCTTGCCAGGGGGCTGACGCCGGCGGGCTGGGGCGGATATCGATCGGCCGGCGCGGCAGATCGATCGGCGGCCCGCCCCGCGGCGCGAATTGCGCGGCAAGCGGGCTCGGCAGCAGGGCAAGGGCAAGCAGCATCGCGCGCATCGGCACGTCCTCCTTTTCCCGCAGCCTAGCCGGCGAAGCTGAACCCGGGCCGAACCAATGCCCCTTGGCCCTCCCCCCGCGATCTGCCATGCGCGCAGCGTAAGGAGCGGGCGATGGTGCGGATCGGAATTTTGGGCAGTGCCGGCCGGATGGGGCGCGCGATCGCGGCGGCGATCCCCGAACATGACGTCGCGCTCGCGGGCGGCGCCGATGCGGGAGAAGATGCGCGCGCGCTCGCCGAAACGGCCGATGTGCTGGTCGATTTCACCATCGCCAAGGCGCTCGCCGCCAACCTTGCCATCGCGCGCGAGACCCGAACGCCGATCCTGATCGGCACCACCGGCCTCACCCCCACCGATCATGCCGCGATCGACGACGCCGCGCACGAGATCGCGGTGCTGCAAACCGGCAATACCTCGCTCGGCGTCACCCTGCTCGCCCGGCTCGTGCGCGAGGCGGCGGCGATCCTGGGGCCGGCCTGGGATATCGAGATCGTCGAAATGCACCACCGCGCCAAGCTCGACGCGCCATCGGGCACCGCGCAGCTGCTCGGCGCGGCGGCGGCGGAAGGGCGCGGGAGCAGCCTGGGCGAGCTGGCGGTGATCGGCCGCGCCGGGCTCACCGGCGATCGGGCGGAGGGGACGATCGGCATCGCCTCGCTGCGCGGCGGCTCGGTCGCGGGCGATCATCAGGTGATCTTCGCCGGGCCCGGCGAGCGGATCGAGCTCGGCCACCGGGCCGAGGACCGCAGCATCTTCGCGCATGGCGCGATCACCGCGGCGCGCTGGCTCGCCGCGCAGCCCCCGGGGCGCTACACCATGGCGCAGGTGCTCGGCCTGTGAACAAGGCGCAGGTGATCGAGTTCTACAGCCGGCTCGCGGCGGACAACCCGCACCCGGAGACCGAGCTGAACTCGGTCAACACCTATACGCTGCTGGTCGCGGTGGTGCTCTCGGCGCAGGCGACCGACGCCGGCGTCAACAAGGCCACGCGCCGCCTGTTCGAGCAGGTAACGACGCCCGAACAGATGGTCGCGCTCGGCGAAGAACGGCTGAAGGAGCATATCAAGACGATCGGTCTGTTCAACTCGAAGGCCAAGAACGTCATCGCGCTGAGCGAAGCGCTGATCGCCGAGCATGGCGGCCAGGTGCCGGCGGACCGCGATGCGCTGGAAAAATTGCCCGGCGTCGGGCGCAAGACCGCCAATGTCGTGATGAACGTCGCGTTCGGCGCGGAGACCTTCGCGGTCGACACGCATCTGTTCCGCGTGTGCAACCGCACCGGGCTCGCCAAGGGCAAGACGCCGCTCGCGGTGGAGCTGAAGCTCGACAAGGCGACGCCCCAGCCGTTCCGCCTTCACGCGCATCACTGGCTGATCCTGCACGGTCGTTACACCTGCAAGGCGCGTACCCCCGAATGCTGGCGTTGCCCCGTCGCCGATCTTTGTGCGTTCAAGCCCAAGACGCCGGCCCCCGCCGGCAAAGCCAAAGCCGCCGGAACCCCGCCCTGACCGATCATGCCCATCCTCACCGATAGCCTGCCCGATCTGCCCCAGCTCTACGCCGAGGCGCTTTACTGGGTGCGCCACCACTGGCCGCAGATCGCGGTGGCGGCGGTGGCGGCGTTCGCCGTCTATGTGCTCGTCCGCGCCGCGCGGCGTACCGGAATAAGGCTGTGCGACCGCGATCAGCCGGGGCGGATCGGCTGGTGGCGCGTCGCGGGGCGGACGCTGTCACGCACCGGGCGCTTCTTCGCGATCGCGCTGGCGCTGGAGATTGCGCGGCGGATCGCGGTGCCGCCCAGCGCGCTTTCCGACCTGATCCACGGGCTGTTCATCATCGCCGCCGTGTTCCAGGGCGCGCTATGGGTTCGCGAGTTGATCCTCGGCATCGTCGAAGCCCATGCGGGCGTCGACAATGGCGGCGACACGCTGGGCAGCGCGATCAACATCGTGCGCGTGCTGGTAAGCTTCGCGGTATTCGCGATCGCGCTGGTGGTGGTGCTCGACAATTTGGGGCTCAACGTCACCGGGCTGGTGGCGGGCTTGGGCATCGGCGGCATCGCGATCGGGCTGGCCGCTCAAGGGATTTTCGGTGACTTGTTCGCCGCGCTTGCGATCATCTTCGATAAGCCATTCCGCCGCGGCGACGTGATCAGCTTCGATCAGACGACCGGGACCGTGGAGGAGATCGGCCTGAAATCCACCCGCATCCGCCCGGCGAGCGGCGAGCTGCATATCATCGCCAACAAGCAGCTGCTCGACAAATCGATCCAGAACATCACCCGGCGCGACCATCGCCGCACCCGCTTCGTGCTGGGCGTCACCTACCAGACACCGCCCGAGACGATCGCGCGCCTGCCCGACATTTTGCGCGAGGAAGTCGAGCGCTGCGGCCAGCGTTTCGCCCAGGCCGGCTTCGCCAATTTCAACGCCTCCAGCCTGGACGTGGAGCTGGAGTTCGACACGCCGAGCCCCGATTTCGCCGCCTGGTATGCCGCGCGGCATCAGGTGGGGATCGCGATCCTACGGCGCTTCGCGGCGGAGGGCATCGAGTTCGCTTATCCCACGCAGACGACCTTCACCGCGGCGCCGGATGGGACGCTGGTGATGCCTTATGCGGGGGTGGCGGCGTCGCCCGAAAGATAGCGTCGCCCCTGCGCAGGCAGGGGCCTCATGCAGGGGAAGCGCCTCGTTGGCGCGAGGCCCCAGCGTTCGCTGGGGCGACGTCTTAAATGGCTTTACACCAGCTCCAGCGCCACCGCGGTCGCCTCGCCGCCGCCGATGCAGAGCGAGGCGACGCCGCGCTTGCCGCCGGTCTTCTGCAAGGCCGACACCAACGTCGCCATGATCCGCGCGCCGCTCGCGCCGATCGGGTGGCCGAGCGCGCAAGCGCCGCCATGGATGTTCAGCTTCTCGTGCGGGATGCCGAGTTCGCGCATCGCGATCATCGCGACCACCGCGAAGGCCTCGTTCACCTCGAACAGATCGACCTCGCCGACGCTCCATCCCGCCTTGTCGAGCAGCTTCTTCATCGCCGGCACCGGCGCGGTGGTGAATTTGGCGGGCTCATGCGCGTGCGCCGCGTGCGCCACGATCCGCGCGACGGGGGTGAGCCCCAATTTCTCGGCGGTCGATTGGCGCATCATCACCAGCGCGGCGGCGCCGTCCGATATCGAGGAGGCGTTGGCGGCGGTGATCGTCCCATCCTTGGCGAAGGCGGGCCTGAGCGTGGGGATTTTCGCCGGATCGCCCTTCAGCGGCTGCTCGTCCTTGTCCACGGTGACGGTGCCTTTGCGCGTCGCGATCTCCACGGGCACGATCTCGCGATCGAACGCGCCGCTCGTCTGCGCCGCCTTGGCGCGTTCGAGCGAAGCGATGGCGAAGGCGTCCTGCTCGCCGCGCGTGAACTGATAGTCGGCCGCGCTCTCCTCCGCGAAGCTGCCCATCAGCCGGCCAGGCTCATAAGCGTCTTCCAGCCCGTCCAGATACATATGATCGATCAGCCGATCATGGCCGATCCGCGCGCCGCCGCGATGCGCCATCGAAAGATAGGGCGCGTTGGTCATGCTCTCCATCCCGCCGGCGACGACGATCTCGGCCGATCCCGCCGCGAGCGTATCATACGCCATGATCGCCGCCTGCATGCCGGAACCGCACATCTTGTTGAGCGTCGTCGCCTCGACATGGAGCGGCAGCCCCGCCTTCAGCGCCGCCTGGCGCGCCGGCGCCTGGCCGAGCCCGGCGGGGAGGACGCAGCCCATATAGATGCGCTCGACCGCCTCGCCCGAGAGTCCCGCGCGCTCCAGCGCCGCGCCGACCGCCGCCGCGCCGAGTTCGGTCGCCGTCGCGCCGGTGAGGCTGCCCTGGAAGCTGCCCATCGGCGTGCGGGCATAAGCGGCGATGACGATCGGATCGGCGGACATCGGAAAACTCCTGCTGCTGTCGGCCGCGATTTAGGAGGTGTGGGGGCGCGAGGGAAGCGGGAAGCTGTGCCCCGAGCTGAGGAGCAAGACCCAAGCGCCTCCCCTGCAAGGGGAGGGGGACCACGCGAAGCGTGGTGGAGGGGTGACACCCTCTATCTGCCGGGGACACCCCTCCGTCAGCGCTTCGCGCTGCCACCTCCCCCATAGGGGGAGAAGCTTGTTGGACGCGCCCGCGCGCCTACCCCCGGCTCAACCGCGCGGCCAGCTCCACATGCGTCGACCAACGGAACTGGCCGACCGGCTGCACCCAATCGATCCGGTACCCCCCCGCCACCAGCAACTTGGCATCGCGCGCGAAGCTGCTCGGATTGCACGAGACATAAGCGATCACCGGCACCGCCGAAGCCGCCAAAGTCTCCGCCTGTTCGCGCGCGCCGGCGCGGGGCGGATCGAGCGTCACGGCGGCGAATCGATCGAGCTCGGCGGGTTGCAGCGGGCGGCGGTAGAGATCGCGATGCTCGGCGAACACCGGCCGCTGCGCCCGCCCCGCGCCGCTCTTCAGCGCGAGCACGGCATCGCGGGCGGCCTCCGCCGCATAGACGCGCCGCCCATCGCTCAAGGCCAGCGCGAACGTGCCGAGCCCGGCGAACAGATCGGCGAGCGTCGGCGCCGCGTCCACCGCCTCCCGCACCGCCGCGACCAGTGCCGCTTCGCCTTCGGGGGTCGCCTGGAGGAAAGCGCCGGGCGGCAGCGGGACGGGCACATCGCCCAGCGTGACGGTGACCGGCCGCGGCTCCCAGCGCGTCTCGGGGCCGAGGCCACTGTCCAGGCTCAGCCGCGCGAGGCCGTGCCTTTGCGCGAAGTCGGTGAGCGCTTCGGCGGCCGCGAGCCCCTCCGCCGCCACCCCGATCAGCAAGGCATCGACACCCTGGTCGGCGAGCGTCAGCCGCACTTCCACCCGGCGCTTGAGCGCGAGCCGGGCGAGCAGCTTGCGCAACGGCGCTACAGCGGCGAACAGCGGCGGCGCGAGGATGTGGCACTCGGCGAGATCGATCAGTTGATGGCTGCCCGCCATGCTGAAGCCGAGCCGCCCGCGCTCATGATGCAGGCTCGCGCGGCGGCGGGTGCGTGGCGGCGAGAGCGCGGGCGGGCGGATTTCCGCGCTCAAGCTCTGCGCGGCGAGCGCGCCCGCGATGCGATCGGTGATGAAACCCGCATAGCTTGCGTCGTCGAGATGCTGGAGCTGGCAGCCGCCGCATTCGGGAAAGTGGCGACAGGGCGGGGTCGCGCGGTGCGGCCCAGCGGTGAGTGTGCCGTCCGCCGCGAGCAGATCGCCCGGCGCGGCGAGCGGGGCGTAGCGGCCGTCTTCGGTGACGCCTTCGCCCCGCGCGGCGATGCGGACGATCGGGCTCATGCCGGCACCCGGCCAAGCGCGGCGGCGAGATCGTCGGCGATCATCCCGGGGCCGAGCAGGCGCGCGGCGGCGGCATGGCGCCATACCCCCGCCTGGGCGGCGGCGAAGGCGTCGCCACCGCCGGCCAGCCGCGCGGCGATCGCCCCGGCGAGCACGTCGCCGGTGCCGGCGGTCGCGAGCCACGGCGCGCCGGTCTCGGCCAGCACCGCGCGGCGATCGGGCGCGGCGATCATCGTGTCCGCACCCTTCAGCACGACCACGGCATTGGCGGCCTGCGCGGCGGCGCGGGCGCGCTCTAGCTTGCTGCCGGGAAAAGCGCCGAACAACGCGGCGAACTCGCCTTCGTGCGGGGTGAGCACCAGCGGCGCGGGTCGCGCGGCGAGCTCGGCGGGGGTCACCAGATGCAGCGCATCACCATCGAGCACCAGCGAGTGCGGTGTAGCGAGCGCGTCGCGCAATTTCGCGCGAGCCGTATCGTCGCGCCCGAGCCCGGGGCCGACCAGCAGCGCGCCGATGCGCCGATCGGCCAGCGCCTCGGCCGCATAGGGCCGGGCGACCAACGCCGCCGGCCCGCCCTCCGCGCCGAGGAGGAGCACGTAGCCCGCTCCGCTCCTAAGCGCCGCCTCCCCGGCAAGCCGCGCCGCGCCCGGCATCGCTCCGCCGATGATCGCGACCAGCCCCCGCGTATATTTATGGTCCGCCGGCCCCAGCGGCGCGGGCGCGGGCGGGGCGAGGACGTGGCAGTCGCTCTCGGCCTCGGCGCCGATCGGCACGAGCCGCACCGCGCCGCAGCGATCGGCGGCGGGCTGGAGCAGATGCGCGGGCTTCAGCGCGCCCAGCGCCAGCGTCAGATCGAAGCGCGGCACAGGCGAGAGCAGCGCGCCATCGTCGCTCGCCACCCCGCTCGGCAGATCGACCGCGATCCGGTAGTGCGCCGCGTCGGCGAGCCTGCCCAGCTGCGCCGCGAGACCGGGCTCCAGGCCGCGCGCCAAGCCGGTGCCGAACAGCGCGTCGACCAGCACCGGCGCGGGCGCGGCTTCGGCGATGGGCTCGATCGGCCCGCCCCAGGCCGCGCGCGCGGCCTGCGCCGCCGGAGCGCGCGGTTCGCCGCTCGCCGCCGCGCGCACCGCCTGGCCGCGTTCGGCCAGCCAACGCGCGGCGACATAGCCGTCGCCGCCATTATTGCCCGGCCCGCACAGGATTAGCACCTCGGCGCCGCCCAGCCGCCGTACCCATTCGCCCACGCCCGCGCCGGCACGCGCCATCAGGCTTTCGACCGTCTCGCCGCTCTCGATCAGCCGCTGCTCGGCCGCGCGCATCTCGGCGGCGGTGAGCACGGGCAGGCCGGCGGTCATGCCCCGGACTTCACCGTCGCCGGCAAACGGTAGCGGTCGCCGCCCAGCCGCACCTCGATCTCGCCGGGGCCGACCACTTTCACTTCGGCGCGCTCGGCGCCGTCCGCCGCCACCACGCCGCGCCCGTCCTTGGTGACGAGCAGGCGGTGGAAACCGCCATCGGGATGCGTGAGGGTCAGCACCAGCCCTTGCGGCCCGGCGACGCGATCGAGCGTGCAGGCGCGCGCGAAATCGCTCGATCCGGCGCGGGCGCAAACGATGCGGCCATTATCCTCGGCCGAAGCGCGTTGTTGCGCCTCGGCTTGGGCGAGCTTGGCGGGGTCGGTCTTGGCTTCGCCACAGGCGGCGAGCAGGATGAGCGGGATCAGGCTTCGCATGGCGGGCCTATAGCGCGGCCGAAGCGCCGGGCGCCACCGCCGCGCACACCGCGCACAGCACCAGCGCGAGACGATCGGCCCAAAGCGTGACACCGGCCGCGTCGCCGATCTCGTCATTGCGCAATTCGATCGAGAGGCTGGCGATCCCCTGCCCCTCGCCATGCCGGTTGAGCGTCGCGTTGAGCAGGCGGCCCGAATAAGGCGCGTTATCGCCGACCAGATGCCCCTGCGCCTCGAGCGCGGCGATGGCGGCGCGGGCGGCGCGGGTGTCGCGGTTGTAGAGGATGCCAATCGGCCAGGGGCGCGGCGCCCCGCCCGTCTCCAGCGCCGGGGTAAAGCTATGGATCGCCGCGATCAGGCTCGGGCGCTGGCGCGCCACCTGCGCGGCGATCGCGGCATGATAAGGCGCATGGAAGGCGGAGATCCGCGCGAAGCGATCCGCGCTTTCGTTCCCCGGGATCGCATGGCCGTCGCTCCCCAGCGGGATCAGCCCGGGATGATCGGCCTGGCGGTGGAGATCGATCACCAGCCGAGAGACCTGGCCGAGCAGCGCCGGCGCGGCCAGCCGCGCGGCGAGCGCCTCGGTCAGCGCGGCGGCGCCGATGTCATAGGCGATATGCTTTTCGAACAACGCTGGTGCGATGCCCAGCTCCACGCCCTGCGGGTCGTTCGAGGCATGATCGCAAAGCAGCAGGATAGGGCCATCGCCGACGATCGCGCGCGGCGCCAGCGGTGCGGCGAAGGGCGGTGAGCCAGTCACCGCCCTTCTGCCCTGGTGACGCCCGGGGGAAGGGGATCACCGACGGACGCGCACGATGCGGACCCGCCCCGACACTCGCTCAGCAAGAGCGGTGCCAAGTGCGAATTGCCCAGATAAGTGCCGATTCTCAACCGTGTCCGCCCCGAAATGATACGGCAAACTGTCACGCCAGTGCCGTTTCGAGACACCACCAGCCCGGCCGCGCCGCCTTCACCCGCGCCGCCGCGGCGCGCCGCGCCTCGAAGCTGTCGAACAAGGCGAAGCAGGTCGCGCCCGAGCCGGACATGCGGGCGAGCAGCACGCCTTCGCCCGCCAGCAGCGCGATCGCTTCGTCGATCGCAGGCGCGATGGCGCGGGCCGGGGCCTCCAGATCGTTGCGCCCCGCACGCGCGGCCGCGAGCAAATCGCCACTGCCGATGCCACCGCGATCGATCCCGTCCCACGCCTTGAACACGGCCGCCGTCGAGACCGCGACACCGGGGTTCACCAGCAAAGCGGGGGTGTCGCTCAACCCCTCGACCGGCACCAATTGCTCGCCCTTGCCCCGGCCGATGCTGGTGCGGCCGAGCAGACAGGCGGGCACGTCCGCGCCCAGTCGTTCGGCGATGGCGAACAGCTCGGGCGTGTCCGTAGGCACCCCCCGCCAGCGAGCAAGCGCGCGCAACGTGGCGGCGGCGTCGGCCGAACCGCCGCCGATCCCGCTCGCGATCGGCAGATGCTTGTCGAGCGTGATCGCGCATGGCGCCGCCCCGAATGCCGCGCGAAAAGCATCGCGGGCGCGCGTCACCAGATTATCGTCCCCCACCAGCGCGGCGCCGAAGGGGCCGGTCAGGGCGAAACTGTCCTCGGCCGCTTCGGCGAGTGTGATCGTGTCGCCATCGCGGCAGAAGACGAACAGGGTCTCCAGATCATGGTAGCCGTCCGGCCGCCGCGCGCGGACGTGCAGCGCCAGGTTGAGCTTGGCCGGCGCCGTCTCGCGGATCATTTCGCCGGGCCGCGATCGAGCTTGGCGGCGATGCGCGCGGCGTCGGCGTTCTCGGCGAGTTGCGCGGCGGCGGTCCAGGCATAGCGCGCCTCGAACCGGCGGCCGAGCGCCCAATAAACGTCGCCCAGATGCTCGCTGATCGTGCCGTTCGCCGGCTCGCCGATCGCCGCGCGTTCGAGCAAAGGCAGCGCGCGCATCGGATCGCCGCTCAGATAATAGGCCCAGGCGAGCGAATCCTGGATCGAGGCGTCATTGGGCTTCAGCTTCGCCGCGCGTTCCAGCAGCGCGCGGGCGGCGGCGACGTCGCCGCCATGCTCCAGCCGGGCATAAGCGAGATAATTGAGCGCGACCGGCTCATCGGGCGCGAGTTCCACCGCGCGCATAAGCAGCGGCTCGGCCGCGGCCCAGTCCCCCGCGCGATCGAGCGCGCCGCCTTGTTGCAGATAGAGCCCCCAGCCCGCGTCCGCCCCGGCGCGTTCGATCGCGCGGCCATAAGCGGCGGCGGCCTCGCGCTCGCGCCCGGCGGCGGCGAGCAAGTCGCCCAGCCGCTGCGCCTCGCGCGGCGCCGCCCCGGGCGCGGCGGCGAGCTTCTGCGCGGCGGCGAGCGCCTCCGCCTGGCGTCCGGCGGCCGCCAGCAGATCGACCCGCGCGGTGCGCGCCGCCGCCGCCTGCGGGCTCGCGGGCGCCACCTGATCGAGCGCCGCCAGCCCCAGATCGGGCGCGCCATCGGTGGCGAGCGATTGCGCGAGCAGCAGCCGCGCCGCGTCATTCTCCGGCTCGACGATCAGCAGCGCGCGCGCCACCGCGATGCCGAGCGGCCCGGCATGGGCGTTCTCCAGGTCCTCGGCCAGCCGGCTGAGCGCGCGGGCGAGACCGAAGGCGAGGCCGGGGCGAACCGGGCGATCGATCAGCCGGCGCGCGGCGGCGAGCGTGGGCTCATCCCCCTGCAGCACCTCCAGCGCCCCGGCGCGATCACCTTGGGCGGCGAGCAGGCGGGCGGCGGCGAGGCGGAGATCGAGCGCCCCCTCCTCGCCCAATTGCGCGCGCAGCACCGCGAGCCCCGCCGCGCGCTGCCCCCGCGCGAGCGCGATCAGCGCGCCCGCGTCGAGCCCGTAGCGCCGATCGAGCGCGTCGGCCGCCAGGCTGGTCAGCGCCGGGCTGGAATCCGGGTAAGCGGCCCAGGCGGTGAGCGGCGGGCCGAGAAAAGCCAGCGGGCCGCCGCTCAACCGCTTGATCGCGGCGAGCGCGGCGGGCTTGTCACCGGCGCGCGCCGCCTCGGCGAGCGCGAGCAGCGCGGCATCGCCGGGGGCAACTCCCGCCGCCTCCAGCACCGCCCGCGCGCGATCGGCGAGCGGCAGATCGCCCAGCCGCAGCGCCGCGCGATACGCGCGGATCGCGACCACCGCGTCCTTCGGCGCCGCATCCAGCGCGGCGGCATAGCCCGCCACCGCCGCCGCCGGCGCGCCGCCCGCATCGGCCGCGCGCGCGCGGACATAAGCGCTGAGATCGGCGGGCGTCGCCGCCACCGCCGGCGCGGCAAGCAGGCCCAACGTCAGGCTACATATTCGGATAATTGGGGCCACCGCCGCCCTCCGGCACCACCCAGTTGATGTTCTGGCTGGGGTCCTTGATGTCGCAGGTCTTGCAATGGACGCAGTTCTGCGCGTTGATCACGAAGCGCGGATCGCCGCTCTCCTCGCCCACCACTTCGTAAACGCCGGCCGGGCAGTAACGCTGCGCCGGCTCGTCATATTGCGGCAGGTTGACGCGGATCGGCACGCTCGCGTCGTGCAGCGTCAGGTGGACCGGCTGATCCTCCTCGTGATTGGTGTTCGACAGGAACACCGAGGAGAGCCGATCGAAGGTCAGCACCCCGTCCGGCTTGGGATAGGCGGGCGGCTTCACCAGATCCTTGCGCCACAGGCTCTCATGATCGGGGTGGTGGTGCAGCGTGAAGGGCAGTTTGAGCCCGAGATATTCCAGCCACATCACCCCCGCCGCCAGGCCCGAGCCGATCAGATCGCCGAAGCGCTTCACCAGCGGCACGACGTTGCGCACCATGTGGAGTTCCTTCTCCACCCAGCTGCTACGATAGGCGGCGTCATAGGCGGTCAGCTCGTCGCCCTGCCGCTGCGCCGCGATCGCCTCGACCGCGGCTTCGGCCGCCATCATGCCCGTCTTCATCGCGGTGTGCGTGCCCTTGATCCGCGGCACGTTGAGGAAGCCCGCCGCGCAGCCGATCAGCACCCCGCCCGGGAAGCAGAGCTTGGGCACCGATTGCCAGCCGCCGTCGCTGATCGCGCGCGCGCCGTAGGAGACGCGCTTGCCGCCCTTCAATATCTCGGCGATCGCCGGATGCGTCTTCCAGCGCTGCATCTCGTGGAAAGGCGAGAGGTGCGGGTTCGAATAATTGAGCCAGGTCACGAAGCCCAGCGCCACCTGCCCATTGGCCTGGTGATAGAGGAAACCGCCGCCGTTCGAATTGGTCTCATTCAGCGGCCAGCCCTGGGTGTGGATCACCCGGCCGGGGACATGCTTGTCGGGCGCGATGTCCCACAATTCCTTGATGCCGATGCCGTACACCTGCACGTCGCAATTCTCGCGCAGATTGAACTGGCGCTGTAGCTGCTTGGTCAGATGGCCGCGCACCCCTTCGGCGAAGAAGGTATATTTGGCGTGGAGTTCCAGCCCCGGCTGATAATCGGGCTTATGCGTCCCATCGCGCGCGACGCCCAGATCGCCCGTCGCTACGCCTTTCACCGAGCCATCTTCGTTGAACAGGATCTCGGCCGCCGCGAAGCCGGGGAAAATCTCCACCCCCAGCCCTTCCGCCTGCTCGGCGAGCCAGCGGCAGAGATTGCCCAGGCTGCCGGTATAGGTGCCCTTGTTGTTCATGAAGGGTGGCAGCAGGAAGTGCGGCACTTCGAACTTGCTCTTGCGCCCGAGCATCCAATGCTGGTTGTCCGTCACCGGCACATCGGCCAGCGGGCAGCCGCGCTCGCGCCAATCGGGGATCAGCTCGTCGAGCGATTTGGGATCGATCACCGCGCCCGACAGGATATGCGCGCCGATCTCGGAGCCTTTTTCCAGCACGCAGACCGAGAGTTCGAGCCCCTTCTCCGTCGCCGCCTGTTTCAGCCGGATCGCCGCGGACAGGCCCGCCGGCCCGCCGCCCACGATCACCACGTCATACGGCATCGACTCGCGTTCGCTCATCACTCACTCCCCGCGCCGTCCGCTTGTCGCGGCGGCGCCTCTCTTGGTCCAGGGTCGCGTGCCCAAATCTTGACCACCGCGTCAAGGCTTCGTCTAAGGCGGTCCATGGGGGCGGACCAGCATTTAGATTGGGCTTTGGCCAAAAGCGCGCTGGAATGGTGGCGCGCGGCGGGGGTCGACGTGCTGGTGGAGGATGCGCCGCGCGATTGGCTGGGGACGGTACCCCCCGCGACCAACCTCACTGAAAGCACAACCCCGTTCGCCCCGAGCGAGGTCGAGGGGCGTGGGCTGGGCGCAGCGCCTGCTGCACGCCCCTCGACTTCGCTCGGGGCGAACGGTTCGACCGTTGGAGCGCCGCTCGACGTCAAACTCCCCGATACCCTCGCCGATTTCCTCGCCTGGCGCGCGAGCGACGCCGCGCCGGAGGCCGGCTGGGGCAGCTCGCTCCACGCGCCCGAGGGGCCAAGCGACGCCAAGCTGATGATCCTCATCGAATGCCCCGAACGCGATGCGCCCGAGGCGTTGCTCGGCGGCCCGGCAGGCGTGCTGTTCGATCGGATGCTGGCGGCGATCGGGCTCGATCGCGCGCGCGTGCATCTGGCGGCGCTCGCCTGGGCGCGGCCGCTCGCCGGGCGGATGCCGGCGGAAAGCACCGCACGGCTGGCGGCGCTGGCGCGGCATCATGTCGATCTCGTCGCGCCCGAACGGCTCCTCCTACTCGGCAATGCGGCGAGCCGTGCCGTGCTCGGGGCGGACGTCATGCCGATGCGCGGGTCTTTACAACCGCTTAACCATAAGATCGGACAAAGAGAGACAGGCGTGGTGGCCAGCTTCGCGCTGCGCTTCCTGCTCGAACGTCCGGCCGCGAAGGCCGAGGCGTGGCGCGACCTGCAATTGGTGATGAGGGGGCTGGCGTGAGGCTTTGGGCTTTGATCTTGGCGAGCGGCATGACGGCCGCCCCCGCGCTCGCCGCCCCGGATGCGCCCGCGCCGCAAACCCTGCCCGCCAAGCCCGATGGCATCCCCGCGCAGCTCGATGCCGAACAGCGCGCCGGCTATGCCCGCGTCTTCGCCGCGATCCGTGCCGGCAATTGGCTCGACGCGCGGCTGGCGCTGGCGGGCATGAAGCCCGGGCCGCTCCATTCGATCGCGCTCGCCGAAATCCTCACCGGCAAGGGATCGCCCAAGGCGAGCGTTGAGGACCTCACCAAATTGCTCGCCGACGCGCCCGAATTGCCCGAGGCTGAGGCAATCGCCCGCCTCGCCAAGGCGCGCGGGGCGGAAAGCCTGCCCGAACTCCCTTATGTCCGCGCGCTGAGCTGGCAAAAGGGCGCGCCGGTCCGCCGCCGCGCCAAGAGCCTGACGAGCGATCAGGTGGCCGCCGATCTCGCGCTCAAGATGCAGCCCTTCGTCAAGGAGGATCGCGCCCCCGAAGCGCAGGCGCTGCTCGAGGCGACGCCGGGGCTCTCGCCGGAAGCGCTCACCGAATGGCAGCAAAAGGTCGCGTGGATTTACTTCCTGAGCGGTGACGACGCCAACGCCCGCGCGATGGCGGCGAAGGCGGCGGCCGGCACCGGCGATTGGGCGGTGCAGGGCGATTGGACCATTGGTCTGGCCGCATGGCGCGCGCAGGATTGGGCGGGGGCGGCCGAGGCGTTCGGCCGCGTTTCGACCCGCGCGAGCGACATCGAACTGCGCGCCGCCGGGCTTTACTGGGGCTCGCGCGCGGAGCAGGCGGCGGGCCATCCCGAGCGGATCGAGCCCAAATTGCGCTCCGCCGCGCAATATGACGAGACGTTCTACGGCCTGCTCGCCCGCCAGGCGCTCGGCCTCGCGGTGCCGGCGGAACGCGCGCGCGAGCAGCGCGTGGCGGCCGATTGGCAGGCGCTCGAACGCCGCCCCAATGTCCGCGTCGCCGCCGCCTTGCTCGAAATCGGCGAAGAGGATTTGGCCGATACCGTGCTGCGCCACCAGGCGAAGTTGGGCGACGCCGCCGAATATCAGCCGCTGGTCCGCCTCGCCGGCGCGTTCGATCGGCCGGCGACGCAATATTGGCTGGCGCACAACGCCCCCGTCGGCGCGCAGCCGACGCTCGAGGCGCGCTATCCCGCGCCGAGCTGGACCCCCGATGGCGGCTGGCGCGTCGACAAAGCCCTGGTCTTCGCCCACACGCTGCAGGAATCGAGCTTCCGCACCACCGTCGTCAGCCCGGCGGGCGCTTACGGCCTGATGCAACTCCGCCCCGCCGCCGCCGCCGACATCGCCCGCGCGAAGGGCATGAAGGTCGATCGCGTCGCGCTTACCCGCCCGCAGACCAATATCGAGATCGGCCAAAGCTATTTGGAGCTGCTGCGTGACCAGCCCTGCACCGAAGGGCTGCTGCCCAAGGTAATCGCCGCCTACAATGCCGGCCCCTCGCCGGTCGAGGCGTGGAACGCGCAGGTGAAGGACGGCGGTGATCCGCTGCTCTACATCGAGAGCATCCCTTATTGGGAGACGCGCGGCTATGTCGTCACGGTGCTGCGCAATTATTGGATCTATGAACGCGAGGGCGGCAAGACCAAGTCGCCGAGCCGCGCCGCGCTCGCGCAAGGGCTATGGCCGCGCTTCCCCGGCCTGCCCGGCGCGCCGGCGGTAAAGGTGAGCAGCCGTAAACGCCCGGTCGAGACCGCCAGTGCCGATTGACGAAAGCCGGCAATTCCTGCCGGTGCGGATCGCGGTTCTCACCATTTCGGACACGCGCGGCCCGGCGGAGGACCGATCGGGCGACACGCTCGTCGCCCGGCTGAGCGAGGCGGGGCATATCCTGGCCGATCGCGCGATCGAGCGCGACGAGGTCGATCGCATCGTCGCGCGGCTGCACAATTGGATCGACGACCCGCAGGTCGATTGCGTCATCACCACCGGCGGCACCGGGGTGACGGGCCGCGACGTGACGCCCGAAGCGATCGAGCGCGTCGCCGACAAGATGATCCCCGGTTTCGGCGAGCTGTTCCGCTGGCTCAGCTTCCAGACGATCGGCACCTCGACCGTGCAATCGCGCGCCTGCGCCTGCGTAACGCGCGGCACTTACATCTTCGCGCTGCCCGGCTCGACGGGGGCAGTGAAAGACGGGTGGGACGGCATCTTGCGCGATCAGCTCGATAGCCGCCATCGGCCCTGCAATTTCGTGGAATTGATGCCCCGCCTCACCGAGCGCTGAGCCGAGGCCGATCAGGAACGGACCCCGCCGGGCACGTCGCAGGGGTTCAGCGAGGTAGGCCGGGTTTGCGGTTCGAACGCCAGCACGAAGCGGGCGGTCAGCGTGTCGGCATCGCAGCAATCCTCGATCGTCTGCTTCACGCTCTCGCGCGCGCCCGGCGCATGATGCACCGCCGGCGGCGCGCACGCGGCGAGCGTCAGCAGCAGCCAATAGAGGCTCCGGGCCCAGGAACGAAGTCTCGGCAGCATCGCATCACCCCTTTGCTTGGTTATTGAGGGGCGGACCCGCTGGGGTCCGCCCCCCTCCCTTTGCCCGTCACGCGCCGATCAGCGCGCGGCGAGCGTGACCGTCTGCTGCTGGCGGGCAAAGCGCAGCATCGCGGCCTCCCGGGTCTGGGTGATGCATTGGCTGGTGATATTGAACGGCATGCCGGGGTTGCTCGCCTCGCACACCAGACGCGACGCGCGCTGGATGCGGTTGTGGAACGCCTTCTGCCCGGCGCGGGTGGCCATATCGAGATCCTTGTACGACACCTTCAGCGTGGCGGTGTCGCCGTCGATCGTCTGCGCGCGAACGGCGGTGGTGTCGATGACGCTCAGCGTGGCGATCGCGGCGAGAGCGGCGGCGGTAAAGCGGACCAGGATCATGTTTTCCTCCATGTGGTTGCCGGCGCCTTGCCGGTGCCACAGCGTTTACCCACCGCCCGCGCCGTGATCCTGGCGACATTCTGGGAAGATTCTGGAAAAGCAGCGGCGCGCGGAATCGTTACGCTCGGCTCGCACGCTTCCGCGCTGCAGCAGTCTATGCTAGTCCATCGCTATCATCTGCCGTCAGGGTGAGAGCGTGAGCGACGATGCGCCCTTCGTCTTCGACCAATTCAGCCTCGACCCGCAGGATGCGCGGCTGATCGGGCCCGATGGTCCTATCCGTATCGGCAACAAGGCGCTCGCGGTGCTGGAGGCACTGATCGCGGCCGAGGGTCGGCTGATCACCAAGGACCAATTGTTCGACAGCGTGTGGGACGGGATGGCGATCTCCGAATCCGCGCTAACCAGCGTTATCAAGGAGTTGCGCCGGGCGCTGGGGGATAGCGAGAAGCCGCCCCGCTTCATTGAAAGCGTGTATGGCCGGGGCTATCGTTTCTGCGCGCCCGTCGGCCGCGCGAGCGATGCCCCGCCCGCCGCGACGCCGGGGCCGAGCGGCCCCGCGCCGGCGCTGCCGCGTCCCGCCGCCACGCTGGTCGGCCGCGACGCCGATCTCGCCGCGATCATCGAACGGCTCGATCGGCAAGGCCTGGTGACGATCGTCGGCCCCGGCGGCATGGGCAAGACCCGCGCCGCGCTGGAGGTGGCGTGGCGGCAAAATGGCCGGCGCGAACACGGCGTGTGGTTCGTGGAGTTGGCGCCGATCACGCGTGGCCAGCCGCTTGCCGAGGCCGTCGCCAAGACACTCCACATCCCGCTGCCACCGCAGAGCGATCCAGCCGCCGCGCTGGTCGAACGGTTGCGCTGGCGGCAATGCCTGATCGTGATCGATAACGCCGAGCATCTGATCGCCGAAGTCGCGCGGCTGGCGACCGCGATCCGCGCCGCGTGCGAAGGCGTTCAGCTGCTCGTCACCTCGCAGGAGCCGCTCGGGATCGCCGGCGAGCAATTGTGGCGCCTGCCGCCGCTTTCCCCGGCCGAGGCCGCAGCGCTATTCCTCGATCGCGCCCGGGCGATCGACGCTTCTTTCGGCGACGATCCAGTCGATCGCGCGGCCGTGGAGCCGATCTGCGCCCGGCTCGATCACTTGCCGCTCGCGATCGAGATGGCGGCCGCGCGCGCGCCGATGCTGGGCTGCGAGGAGCTGCTCGCCCGGCTCGGAAACCGTTTCGCGCTGCTCACCGGCGGCCGCACCGCCGAACCGCGCCACCAGACGCTCACGGCGACGCTCGCCTGGAGCCATGATCTGCTGAACGATGCCGAGGCGCGCGTCTTCCGCCGTCTGGGCGTGTTCACGGGCAGCTTCTCGCTGCGCGCGGCGGCCGATATCGCAGCGGACGACGCTCTGCCGCCCGAGCTGGTGGTGGAAGCGCTGACCGCGCTGGTCGCGCGCTCGCTGGTCGCGCTCCAGCCGAACGAGGGGCGCCGCCGCTACCGGCTGCTGGAGACGATGCGTGCCTTCGCGCTCGCCAAGCTGGCCGAGGCGGACGAGGAAGCCGCGTGGCGGCGGCGCCACGCCGCCTGGTTCACCGACGCCGCGGAAGCGATCTTCCCCGATTTCTGCAGCTCGATGAGCGATGCCGAGCTGACCCGACGCCACCGCGCCGAGTTCGACAATATCAACGCCGCGATCGATTGGGCCTATGGTCCCGGTGGCGACCGTGAGCTGGGCCACCAGCTGGTCGCCTATAGCGCGCATCTGCGCACCGATCGCCCGCTAAAGGCCCTGCTGGATCGCGCGATCGCGCAGCTGGGCCCGGCCACCCCCGCGCCGATCCGCGCGCGCCTGCTCGGGCAGCGGTTGCATGTGCTGATGCGGCTGAAACCGGCCGCCGCGCTCGAGGCGTCTGACGAGGCGCTCGCCGCCGTGCGATCGGCGAGCAACGATCCCTGGGTGCAGATCGACACGCTGTCGTCCAAGGGCTTCGCTTATTGGTTCACCGGCAAGCTGCCACAGGCACGCGCCATTTCAGACGAGATCCAGGCGCTGTTGCCCAAGGGGCCGCTGGGCCGAATCGGCGTGCTCGGCCAGGGGCTGGAGGCTTGCGTGGTGCTGAGCGAACGCGGGCCAGCGGCGGCGCGGCCGCTCTTCGCCGGGATGATCGCCGAACTGCGCGCGATCGGCGCTGAAGGCCTGGCACATTTCTGGGAGATGACCGCGCTGCGCTTCGAGCTCGACGAGGATCTCGATGCCGCGATCGATGCCTGGCGCGATCTGTTCGCGCGCGTGCAGGGAACGGCGGAGCAGAGCCATGAGATACCCTGCCAGGTCGCGACCGAGCTCGCGAGCCGGCTCGCGCGCCGGGGTGCGCCGGCGGACCTGGTCGAAGCGCTCGCCATCGCGCGCGATCAGTTCCGGCTGAACGCGATGGCGTTCGATTATCTCGCATTCCTGCCGATGGTGTGCATCGCCGCCAAGCAGGGGCGCGCGGCGGAAGCGGCGATGCTGCTGGGCTATGCCGAGGCGCGCCGCCGCCAGGCGGGCGAATCGATGCTGACCAAGCGCGATTTCCGCGAAGCGCGCGAGGCGCTCGCCGCCGCGCTGCCGCCCGAGACGCTGGACGCACTGACCGAGCAGGGCTCGCGGCTGGCGATGCACGCCGCGGTCGAACTCGCGCTGGGCGCCCCGGCCGCGCGCCCGCTGGTGGCGGCGTGAGCGCGGCGCCGCGCTATCGGTTGATTTCGGTCGCGATCAGCAATGGCTGCGATCTGATGCGCTGGCTGCTCGATCGCGCCGGGCTCGATTTCGACGAGCAGCTGCACGTCCCCCTGCTCCATATCGTCGCGACGCTATCGCGCGGCGCGGGGGTGGAGGTGCCCGTGATCGTGGCGCCGGGCACGATCTGGAAAAGCCCCTTCGGCGAGCTCGACGCGATCGACGCGCACGCGCCGGCGGGCGCCAAGGTCTATGGCGACACGATCGAGGAGCGGCTGGAAAACAACGCCTGGCTCCGCCGCATCCTGCCGAGCTTCTTCGGCTATCCCCGCCAATATGTGTATCATTTCGTGCTGCGGGACCGGCGGGTGATGACGCCGATCGCGATCTATGGCGCGCCTTGGTGGGAACGCATGGTGGTGCGCTGGCTCTACCCGCTCTGGGTGCCGCTGCTGCGCCGCGGGCTAGGCATCACCCCGCAGGTGGTCGCCGCCGCGCCGGCCGCGCTCGCCAAGGCGCTCGACGATGTCGCGGCCGAACTCGCGCGGCGCGGCACGCCTTTCCTGGCCGGAGCGGCGCCGGGCGGCGTCGATATCGTGATGGCGGCGCTGATCGCCCCGCTGGTCTTTCCGCCCGAATATGGCGGCATGGCGCCCCCGCTCGACGAGGTGGCGCCGGTGCTACGCGATTGGGTGCTCGCCAACCGCGCGCATCCCGCCGGCGCCTATGCGCTCGCCGTCTACGCCCAGAGCCGGCCGCTCTATCGGGGGCTGCCATGAGCGGGGTGGCGAGCGACTGGCACACCCCGCCGGGCGGCGGCGGGGCGATCGCCACCTTGCTTCGCGCCCAGCGGTTCGGCTGGGTGGCGGCGCGGATCGGGATCGCCCTCGCGCGGGCGTGGAACAAGCCGCTGCGGCTGGGGCAGACCGTGATCGTCGCCCGCCACGCGCATGTCCAAGAAGTGCTGCGCCGCGATCTCGATTTCCTGATCGCGCCGGTCAACGCCGCGCGGTTCGAGGCGATCGGCTATCCCTTCATCCTGGGCAAGGACCGCGCGCTGCCGCTGGTCGATGAGCGCGCCACGCTTTACCAGGCGCTCGCCCGGGTCGATATGACGCCGCTGCGGCACGCGCTGGCGGCGGGGATCGAGGCTAGGCTGGGGCGCGCGGCGCATAGCGTCGATATCGTCGGCGATTATGCCCGACCGCTCGCCGGCGCTACCGCTCGCGCGCTGTTCGGCATCGCCCCCGCCGACGAGCCGGCCTTTCTGGACGCGGCGCGGGCGATCTTCGCGCATTGCTTCCTCAACCTGGCCGGCGACAAGGCGGTGGAGGCGCGCGCCATCGCCGCCGCCGCGCAGCTCACCGCCTGGTTCGGCGCCGAGATCGCCCGTCGTCGCGCCGCCGGCACGCCGGGCGAGGATCTGATGGGCCAGCTGCTCCGCGCCGGGGCCAGCGACGATCTCACCCGGCGTAGCCTGGGCGGGATGCTCGTCGGCAGCATCGACACCACCGCGACCGTCGTCGCCAAGGTGATGGCGGTGCTGCTCGCCGATCGCGCGCTGCTCGCTCGCGCCGCGGCGGACGCGGACGATCTCGAGCGGCTGGCGGGCTGGTGCGACGAGGCGCTGCGCCGCTGGTGCCATGTGCCGCTGCTCGGCCGGCAGGCGGCGGGGGAAACCGAGCTGGGCGGCACCCAAGTGCCCGCCGCCGCGCGGCTGATCCTGTGGACGCAGGCCGCGATGTGCGATCCCGATGCCTTTCCCGATCCCGCCACCCTGCGCCCCGATCGGCCTAGCGGCGCCTATCTCCATCTCGGCGGTGGGCTGCATCCCTGCGCCGGCCGCGCGATCAATCGCTGGCAGATCGCGATGCTGGTCGGCGGCCTGCTCGCGCGCAGGCCGCAGCGGCTGGAGCCGATCGCCTGGGCCGGCCCCTTCCCCGGCCATGCCCGGCTGAGCCTGGGGGGCCTATGAGCCACGCGCTCGTCACCGTGGTCGCGCCGCTCGATCCCGCCAAGCTGGCGACGGCGCAGGCGGCGATTGATCTGCTCGGCAACCCCATCGCCCCGGGGCTCGCGGCGCTGCTCGGCAAGACCGATCCCGATGGCGGCGGCACCCATTTCATGAGTCTCCATGCGCTGCCGAGCTTCACCCCCGGCCGCGCGCATCTGGTGCTGGAATTCTCCGCCGACAGCACCGCCGACGTGGCGATCGACCGGCTCGCGGCGGCGATCGGCGGGATGCTCGGCCCCGTCTTCGCGCTCGCCCGCGATTGGAGCGACGGCAATGTCGCCGCCTATCTGAAGGCCCACAAGATCGAGTGCGGTTTCGGCTGGGGCACCGCGCCGGGGATCGGCCATGCCGGCAATCCCGGGATGAGTGTGGGGCGGATCACCGCCGAAGCCGCGCTCGCCGATCGCGTCGCCGCGCTGCTCAACGCCCAGCCGGCGGGAATGAGCGCGCTCGCCCGGCTGCAGGCGGTCCGCGCCGAACTGGGCGACGATGCGCGGACGATGCCGCCGGGCGACGCGACCGCGCCGTTCCAGAAGGCCGGGCTGGTCGGCGTCATCGCGAGCGCGGCGCTGTCCTTCGTGCGCACCTATCTGGGGCCGGCGGGCGCGCTGCTGCTGCTGTGGATGGCGGTGCAGGCGCTGCGCCGCGCCTGGGGGGCGCCCGATCTGCCGCAGGCGCTCCGCCGCGCGGCGCACGGCGCCTGGTTCGGCCTGTGGAGCGGTGCCGCGATCCTCGCGGTCGCGATCGCGCTGCTGCTCGGCCTGGCTTATTGGCTGTTGCGGCGCGCCGAAGCGCGCGATTGGGTGAGCGAACGCGCGCCGGATCGCGCTATTTTGCGCGAAATCGTCGCGCGGGAGAACCATTTCGCGCATAATCACATGGTTTCGCTCACCGAACGCAAGGCCGGCTTGGTGCGCGCCTTCACCGCCCGGCTCGCTTTCTGGGCGATCGCGACGCTCTCGCCCTTGCTCTACCGCCCGGGTTTCCTGGGGCCGATCGGCACGATCCATTTCGCCCGTTGGGTCACGGTGCCGGGCACGCGCGATTTCATCTTCTTCTCCAACTATGGTGGCAGCTGGGAAGCCTATCTGGAGGATTTCATCACGCTGGCGCATATCGGGTTGACGGGCGTCTGGTCGAACACCGTCGGCTTTCCCAAAAGCGCCAATTTGTTCCAACAGGGCGCGACCGATGGCGAACGCTTCAAGCGCTACGCCCGGCAAAGCATGCTGCCCACGCGCTGCTGGTACACCGCCTATCCGACGCTCACCACCGACATGATCCGCGCCAACGCCGCCGTCCGGCGCGGGCTTACGGGAGCGATGACCGAGGACGAGGCGAGCAGCTGGCTCTGCCATTTCGGCTCGGCGATCCGCCCGCAAGACGTGTTGGTCGCGCCGCGAATTCAAAGCCTGCTCTTCGGCGGGCTCGGTTTCCTGCCGCACGGCGCGCTCAGCCTGTGGGCATTGCCCAGGGACCGCGCGGCGGCGCGCGCCTGGCTCGGCGATCTGATGCCGCTCATCGGCTGGGGCGATGGCCGCCGCGTGCGCGACAATGATCAGCTTCGCGCCGTGGTGCAGATCGGCCTCACCGCGCCGGGGCTCGCCGCGCTCGGCCTGCCGCCCGACGCGCTCGAAAGCTTCCCGCCGGCGTTCCTAGAAGGCATGGCGGCGCGCGCCCGTATCCTGGGTGATAGCGGCGAGACCGCGCCCGAGCATTGGTGGTGGGGCGAGAAGCCCGATCACGTCGCGCTGATCGTCTATGCACAGGACGCGCCGACCCTTATCGCGATCGAGGCCGAACTGCTCGCCGCCGCGCTTCACCGGGGGGTGACGCAGCGCCACCGCGTCGCGATGGAATCGTTCGACCGGGCGCATAATTACGAGCCGTTCGGCTTCGCCGATGGCGGCTCTCAGCCGGTGATCCGCGGCACCTATAAGGGCCTGCGCAGCGGCGATCCGCTCCATCTGGTCGAACCCGGCGAGTTCATCCTCGGCTATCCCGATAATCGCGGCAACATCCCGCCCGCGCCCGTTATGGACGCGCTGGACGATCCGGAAAACCGCCTGCCGCTCACCGATCCCGACACCAGCTTCGCCGCCGCCGGGGTCAACCAGCCGCGCGCGATCGGGCGCGACGGATCGTTCCTGGTGATCCGCCAGCTGGAGCAGGATGTCGCCGCGTTCGACGCCTATTGCGCGGAAACCGCCGCCGAGATCGCGCCCCGGCTCGGCGCGCCTTATTGGGTGACGCCCGATTTCGTCGCCGCGAAGATGGTCGGCCGCTGGCGCAACGGCGCCGCCCTGGTACGCGCGCCCTATAGCGCTTCGGCCAAGCAGGCGATCATCGACGCCAATGATTTCTGGCTCGGCACCGAGGATTCGGAGGGGCTGCGCTGCCCGTTCGGCGCGCATATCCGCCGCGCCAACCCGCGCGACAGCCTCGATCCCGGCTCGGCCGATCAGGTCGCGATCAGCAACCGTCACCGCATCATGCGCGTCGGCCGCAAATACGCGGCCGATCCCGGCGCCAAGCCCGGGCTGCTGTTCATGTGCCTGAACGGCGATCTGGAGCGGCAGTTCGAGTTCATCCAGCAGACTTGGATCAACGGCAATATCGTCTCGCTCAGCTGCCCGATCAGCCTGAAGGGCGAAGGCGACCCGCTACTCGGCCCGGGCGGCGGCAGCGGCTTCACCATCCCGACGCGCGACGGGCTGGTGCGGCTGAAACCCCCACCCCGCTTCGTCACGATGCGCGGCGGCGGCTATTATTTCCTGCCCGGGCGCGCTTTGCTCGGCTGGCTGGCGGCGGGTTAGCGCGCGGCTCGGCAGGATGCCTGGCGCCGCGCCGCGTCGATCACGGCGAACGGGCGGGTGCGGTCGATCAGCACGCGGACCAGCGCGATCCCGCGCCGGCCATCGACGCGCACCGGCGCATAGCCTGCCGGCGCCGTCTGCCCCGCCGCGAGCAGCGCGACGCGCACGCCCCCCGGCGCCTCGCGGCCATTGCGGACGAAGGCGGTATCGGTCCGCTCATCGAACACCGAAAGCGACCAATAGGCCGCCGGGATCGCCGGCACCTGAACCAGCACGGGGCCGCGCTTCAGATCGAACGGGCAACTCGAATAGAGCAGGTCCGGGCTGGGCCGCACGATCGCGCGCGATTTCGCCGTGACGAGCGGCGCGTGCGCCATGCGGTTCTCACCCCCCGCCTGCGTCACCCGGCCGATCGCGAGGCGCATCAGCACCTGCGGGAAATTGGCGAGCGTCACGTGCCAGGCGAGCAGCGCGGCGAACAGCGCCAGCGCCAGCGGAGCGATCCAGCGGCCGATCATGCGCAGCCCAGCTTCTCGATGCGCGGCAAGCGATCGCCGGCGATCTCACCGCGGCCGCCATCGGCGGGCAGATAAGTGCGCAACGTCAGCTCGAAACGTCCCGCGCCGCCGCTCGGAAGCCAGCGCCCCGGGGCGGGGTTGGGGCTGATCGTCACCACCCAACGCCCCTGTTCGGCCGGGGCAAGGCCAAGACTGCCAACCGAATGGACATTCGCCGGATTGGGCACGAGATAGCCGGCGGGATCATAAAGCGTCACGCTCCACCAGGCGGCGGGCAGCGTGCCGCCCGAGAGCCGATAAGTGCAGCGTCGGTCAAGCGGATCGCCCGCGCCATCGATCGCCGCGTTGTAATAGCGCGCCTCGCGCGCCGGCAGGGCGAGCAGCCCGCGCAAAGCGACAACCGCGCGCGTGTAGCCGCTCGCCCGCGCGCTGCCGAAATCGCGCCCCGTGGTCCAGGGCCCCAGCCTTATCTGATCGCCAAGCGCCCCGGCCCGCACGCTATAGACCGCGCCGCCCGTGCCGATCAGCGCCCCGGCCAGCGCGCACAGTGCCAGCCGCGCTCCAAATCGCATGATGACTTCCCCCTGACGGGGCCTGTCATAAAAGCGTCACGCCGCCGCGCGCAACCCTCAATCCGGGCGTTTTTGGCACAGCGAGCACCCTTCCCCAGGCTGTCATGCCGGACTTGTTCCGGCATCCACCGCCGTTCCATGCCCCCG